>Ga0272448_1001142_pt1 | contig 37226 bp, 35 predicted proteins | sample YNPCB0191_FD_202220 | JGI IMG/M metagenome (GOLD analysis project Ga0272448, IMG submission 202220) | Hot spring sediment microbial communities from Yellowstone National Park, WY, United States - YNP-CB-019-1 | ecosystem: Environmental > Aquatic > Thermal springs > Hot (42-90C) > Sediment...
TATGTTTCGTAAAGCTCATATTCTCGGTGTACTAGCTGCTACCTTAGCGATCGCTCCCAGTGCTGCATTTGCTCAACAAACCTCCGTGACCACCCAGCAACAAGACCAACAAACCAATGTCCTGGGTACCGCTAATACCGTTGTTCAACAAGGTAGTCAGTACACCAACACTCGTCAACTTAACATTAACAAGAGATTTTACTGCTCTGGCAGTTCTCAAGTTGCAGCCACCGCTCAAGGTCAGTCTCAAAGCGCTAACGTCGCTGGTGCGTACAACACCGTTGCTCAAATTGGTAACCAAGCTGCTCAGACCGCTCAAACTCAAATTTCTCACGGTTTCGGTTGCTGATCGGGGTCAACAAAGCTACACAAAGGTTTTTCCGATTTCCTAACTTCAAAAAATCGGCTCTTTCTAGCGTGTCAGGAATAGAGCCATGCTTGCTAAAGCATTTATCTCATGTTTGGCAGTGTCTGCACTGATGACCGTACCTACTGAAATTGCGACAGCAGAAAATATTACAGCTAAAAATGATAATGTCAGGGTTACGGTAAAGCAAGGCGGTGACGTTACGATTTCCAATCCCAGCGGAACGCTCGTTGTTCCCCACAGCAGCAGTGCAAACCGTTTTCCTACCAATCGTCTCTACCGCATTCCGGTCGCCAAGTCACCTCAATTACTATGCAGTAGAAAAATCGTAACTAACCAAAGTATTAAAACAAATAGTTCTAACACTGCTATTCATCGCACTTACAGTTCTACAACAACGCAAATTTGTAAACGATAGATTGAAAGGACTTGAAAGGAAATCCCCATGAAATTAAAATTTCTTTCTATAAGCTTATTCTCACTTGGCATTATCTCTCCCTTTTTCATTCCTTCTTTAACTCCTGCTGCTAAAGCAGTAGGATGTGCAGCGATCGCGGTGACACCACAAATATCAGTTCGCGGTTCTAAGCAACCAGCAACACAAACTAATACTGTTAACCAAGAAATCGATCCCAACTGTATTGGCAATACTGCTGTTTGCTCGGGTTCTCAAGTCGCTGTTGTTCCTGGAGCTGTTGAACAAAGAAGAAGTTGCACCCAAAACCTGGGAGGAGATCCTAACCGTACTCTTCCTGTTAGGGGCGGAGATGTGAAGTTCCAGTCCACTCCCAAATTCGACATATACAATCCTGCTCAAGATCAAGATTATCTTAATGGTGTACTAAAGAAATAACTTATTTACTTTCTTTGTCACAAACGAATGGTACAAAATTGCTAGCAAGCAGTGGGGAAAGATGGGAGAAGCATTATCCTATCTACCCCCTATTGTCATTATTCATTATTTGTAGCTACAAAAATAGGAGATTTAAAAATTATGTTTGCCAAACCATTGATTTCATTACTAGCACTTTCTGGATTCCTAGCATTACCTATTGGAATTGCCACTGCTGGTGAAATAGACATTCAAAACAATGGTACGAGGGTGAGAATCGATCGAGATGGGGATATCAGAATTAATTCTACTCCTACAGATAAAATTTACATACCCCATTCCTGGCCTATTTCAGATTATCCCATTCAACCAAATTGGACTCGACCTTGGAAAATTTGGAGACTTCCAAGAAATAAAGATATTCGCTGCAATGGAAACACATACAGCAGCCATACTACTCGCAGCTATAGTCTTGGTAGTAGTAGCAGTCGAACTTATAGTTCTTCGACAACAATTGTCTGTCAATAAAAAGAAACTGTTGTAACTGCAACATTTTTCTGGCGATCGCCCATAACAAAAACCCAGCAGGTAGATAATTTCCATACCTGCTGCTACCTATTTACAATCCAGCTATGAAAAAGTTACTGTTTTTGGGCTTTTGCTTGGCTTTCGTTGCTTCTGTTTCCGCAGTTGCTGCTCAAAATTTCATTTCCCATCGCAAAGTTTCTTTGATTTATGCCGACAGCAATAGTGATGATATGCACAACTTTAGCACCTTTAGCCAGCAATCCAATTTTTCCTCTACATACCAACAAAACTTTCTTACTTTCAGGGCGACTAATCTAAGTCAACCTCATATTTTGACGGTTAAAACTTCAGGTGCTCAGCTCCAGGGCGAAATCACCCTTGATGGTAAAATTATCAAACTATTAAACAGCAATCAAGTAGAAATTAATTTATCACCATTCCTATCTGTTGGAGAGCATCAGGTGAAAATTTCTGGACGTTATTCCCCTGTATCATCTTCTGCAAGCATCACTCTGAGCGGTCCTGGTACTAATGTTATGCAACAAACTAGTGGCAATGGAATTTTATATCATGTTATTAACATGAGTATACATTAGGTATTAACTGGAACTCAGGGCTTGAAGCTGACTTTCTAAATTCACACGTATCCAAAATTCTGCTAGTGACCAAATCCGATATTGGTTTGCAGCTAGAGCGAAATTATGGCGATTGTGGATAACAATTGCATCTAGTTCTTGATGCTCAACACACATTAATTCCACAGCAGACTCAAAGTCTTGGATAGGTAAGGAACGTGCTTGTTGCAATATAGTTCGATGAACTGGTAATATTTTGATTTTATTTTGTAACCAACTGACGACAATGGCAGCAGTTTTGTTATTTTGTAAACGACTGGCATAAGTGTATATTTTTTGGTAACCAATATCTGTTACGTACATCTGAACTAAAGGATGTACTTTATCTATCAATTTGCTAACATCTGCGCTCAAACCACTGCGATTTATCAATGCTTCCAAAAGTAGGTCAGCATCCAATAAAATCTCGAACAATTTCAATCCCCCTAATTGTGTGAATCACATACCTACTTTTCTTACTTTGAAACCCTAGAAGTAGAACCAGTAATGGGAATAACTGTTTTTAGTGATGACGAGCAATTATTTATGTAGTTCCTAACCACAAATTTTATTTGTCGGACTTAAGCAGCAAATAGTACAGTTGTCCGTTACTAACCGTGACACCAGCACGATCGCCTGCTTCCTGACCAGTACCCAAAAAATAATCTACCCTACCGGCGCCTTTAATTGCACCTCCAGTGTCCTGATCGAGAACATAGCGACTGACAATACGGTGTTCTATGCTACCGTTAGAGTCTAGAAAAGGAAAAGGAGCGCGGATCAAAGCTAAAGCACCAGGAGGCATGAAGGATTTATCAGTAGCGATGGAACGTTCTGCTGTCAGGGGTATCCTCAACGCACCTTGTGCAGGTGCACCGTGCTTATCTTGGAAAAATACAAAGCTGCGATCGCGAGAAATATAAGCATTTAAATCCTGGGGATGCTTTTGAAAATAATCCAAGATTTTAGGCATCGTTAATCCTTCTAAGGGTAATTTACCATCTTCCACAAGTTGGCGTCCCAGGCTTTTGTAATTATAAGCAGTACTTCCGGCGTATCCTACTGTTGTTTGCGTACCATCGGGAAACTGAAGTCGCGCCGAACCTTCAATTTGAATGATATACGGCTGTAGGCGATCGCGGAACCAAAACAACTCTAATCCCCGCAGTTTCCCTTTTGAACCTTGCAAACCATCCGCTCCCTCCAACTCAAAGCGGGTGGGGTGAGGTTTTTGCCAAGAATCAAAATCAGGAGGTAAACGATAGATAGGATAGCGATATTCTTTCGTGGGAATACGACTGGCATCATAAAGTGGCTCATAATAGGCAGTAAACAAAACCGTTCCCTTGCCATCACTACCCACAGACTGATAAAAAACAAATTCCCGTGCAATAGCTGCATTTAATTCTTCGGGAGATTTAGATTGAAGTAATAATTCACGGAAACGTTGTAAACTACTAATAACCCGCTGCCGCGTAATTCCAGAAATTGCATACCTTTTGTAAGCAGCATCAGCTCTGCTGGTTTGTAGGTATCGCAAGCTGTAGGCGATCGCGGTCAAAAGAGCCTTTTTGTCAGGTCCTTTCCCATTTTCGCCCCAAAGCTGGCGATCCAAGCAAGAAGCATCTCCCTCACAACAAAGAAATGGCGATTTTGGTAAGGGAATCAATGGTGGTACTGTTTGAGCTGGATTGGGAATTGGTAAAGATACGGGTAATTGCCACTTTTTGACCCGACATTCTCCAGGACTAAGTTCTTTTGATTCCAAGGAACTTACGGGTAACAGTAGAATGATAAAAGTTGTACAAAGGCTAATAACAAGACCATTAGGTATTTTTTGCATTGCCGACAGTGGAATTTTGTTCAAGAACGCGACTCTAACTTAGCAACTCGCTTCTCTAATGTGTTAACTTGTTGCTTTAATTCCACTACCAAAGTTGCCAGACGATCGAACATCCGGTCCCGTTCTTGCTGAGAAAGTGTTCGCCCCGAACGAGATGACTGTCGGGGGGTCAATGTGGTTGTTGGCGCTGGGGTGCGAATTTGTCCTTGTTGAGATTGTAACTGATTTACCTGAGCCTGCAAACGACGAAAGTCGGCTTCTAAATTACTAAGGCGGGATTCTATTTGCTGCGATGCCGCAGGGTGCGAAAATAAACTACCCCAGGCAATTATTATTGTTACAACTCCTACTAATATTAATACCCCTATTTTTCTCATCGCCTACTCCCGTAATGGGTGAGGTATTGTAAGTTAGCGACTCATTGCTTTGGCCTTAACTAGCTAGGTATTTTCAGGACTAGAGTTGTAACTGCTAGCGTTAAGAAGGACTAAAGTCCTTACTACTAGCTTGGTTGGGTCTAAGAGTCGGCTTGCAGATTGGCAAATAGTCTTTGCCATTCGATGGAACCAGTGTAATCTTCTCCTTCTTTGACTTCAAAGGTAACATTACGCGCCTGTGGATACTTTAGCGCTTGTACGCAAATTTCTGCTACGTCCTCACGGCTGATTTTTCCTTTAATGTTATCACCTTGATCGAATATTAAAGATTTACCTTTTGGTTCCTCAGTTAATGCACAAGGTCTAATAATGGTGTAAGGAATTCCGCTTTTTCTGAGACTGTCTTCTCCCTTTAATTTCCAGGTTAAAATTCCTCCCAACTGTTCGTTTAGTCTTACTGCAGGCGGTTCTTCATCCAAATTAATTCCCGGGCGTCCGGGACGAGTAACACCAGCGGAACTGACAAGGACAAATTGCGGCAAAATTTCGCCTCCATAGGCTTTAATGGATTGGATTTGTAAGGCAAAACTACCGGGTGAAAATTTTGGGTTTAAGGCATTATCATATTCAAATTTGCTTAACATTAATTGCACAGAAGAAATTTTAGTAGTATCTATGGGTGGATAATCTTTTATTGTCTTAGCCCGAAATACAGGAATTAAATCGCTAAAGGGGACGCGAACATCTATCCAGGTATTTGCTACTGTATCAAAAGAATAACTGTAGCCAACACCATCCCACCTTTCGTCCGTACGCAGAAAGAACTTGTAACGTTTTCCATCTCCTTTGACACGTAATTCTATACCTGTATAACCTGATAAATTAAAGGGTGGAGACAAGTTCTTAGTTCTTACAGAAGCAAATCCTCCAGAATTGGTGGTAGAAACATTACCAGAAAATAAAGCTGTACCTTCTACCAATCGCAGATTACTTTCGCTGACACCTCCCATGACCACATCATCTACAGCACCCCAAATACTTTCTATTTCTGCGGACGGATGTGTAAAATCAAATAATATCTTTTCCCCTGGTTTTGGTAAATATTTGGCTGCAGCTTCTACTAAATTTTTTACGCCTTGATATTCGACATTTTCTGGAGTGTCGCCAATAACTTCTGGTTGATAAAATTTAACACCTTGATAGTATTTTTGTCGGTTGGGAGTATCACCTTCTACAGGTTGGACGCGCACCGCGGTAGAGCAAATTACGGCTTGAATTCCAGCAAAAACGCAAGAATTTAAAGTTTCTGGCTTAGTAATATCTCCGAAAACTAAGTCAATTTCATTACCAAGAATGGCTCGCGCTTTGTCAAGATTGCGGACAAGCGATCGCACCGTGTAACCTTCTTCCAGCAATCGCCGCACTACTCGCCTACCAACGCCACCCGTCGCACCCGCTACTAGTACTGCAGCCACCTGTCTTGCTCCATCAGCTTTTTTTGGACTACCTCCAACATTAGCTCGGAATAAATTTTGTATCCAACTGACCAAAGGTATAACTTCAAAGAAAGTCAGAGTCTGAATAAATCTACCTAAGTCCCACTTAGCAGAATTTTTTTGAGTCATCGTTAGTATTTTGACAATAAACTATCAGTTTTCAAAAATTCTTGTGTCTATACTTCAGTCAGTATTATTTTGACTGAATTTTTTGTGTCATCCTATTTCTACCTTTGGTCTTTGTTGTAGCGTTCCACAAATCAAAAAAATTGACTAAACAATATAAAATTCCAAGTTGTGCTTTTCGAGAAAATCATAAGTAAAACGATCCACTACATTCGTATCGCTCAGCTCTAAATTATAAAAATCTACAACTTCATGCTCAAAATATGGTCCTGCATGCCAAGTTCCTATCTCTAACTTGACAAAGCAATTCCCAGGAATGCGGAAAGCAGCAATATTTTGTACATCTGGTTGCTCCGCATCATTATTGGGAGGACAAACTGCTATTAACCAATCTTTTCCTTGTAATGAACCCAAACATTGAGTACATTGCACGTGGCGGGTGATTTGGTGAAATTTACGTCCCCGACTTTGCAAACGCATAATATAAAAGCGCGGCGTACCTTTGTCCAGTACTAAAGCAGCATCGTTGGCATCAAAGACTTTACCATCTTCAGTAGGGAAAATCACCTGACCGTAAGGACGAAAATTTTCCGGCGTTATCCACTGTGCCTGCAATTGTTGTACTATTTGTGACGTACTCATCATGCAAGTCCTTTCCAACTTTTAAGATAGCAATGTTCTCGACACAGTTGCGGCTAATTACATTTATGCCATCTCAGTGCTACACTCCATGTTTGCAGATAATTTCAAAACGTAGCAACTTGCAGACAAAACTTCTGCCAGCACATTTTTCACCAAGTCTTCTTTAGGTTCACAGTCATACCTACGATAGATTTTTGATGGAAATGCTTGATGAGCTAATTATTTGGTAGTATTTTCATCCGTGTACTACACATGCGTTGGCGATCTCGTTACCGTGTTTGCGAGTAAAATCAAAGTATTAAGTTTTATGTGCCAGTGTTAAGCAATTTTAAACTGCTGTGCGCTGGGCTTCTACTTTGTAAGCTTCCTTAATTTAAGAAGCTAGAAACTAAAACGATCAAGAGAGGAGGATTTCACATGGCATTTACATTGCCCCCCCTTCCCTATCCTATGGATGCTTTGGAACCATATGGCATGAAAGCTGAAACTTTCGAGTACCATTATGGTAAACACCACAAAGCTTATGTAGATAACCTGAACAAATTGATTGAAGGGACAGAATTTGCAGATAAACCTCTAGAAGAGATTATCCAAATCTCCTTTAAAGATCCCTCCAAAATAGGTATTTTTAATAATGCTGCCCAGACATGGAACCATACCTTCTTTTGGAATTGTTTAAAACCAGCTGGTGGCGGTCAACCTCAAGGTGAATTAGCGACCAAAATAGAAAAAGATTTTGGTAGCTTTGACAAATTTAAGGAAGAATTCTCCAATGCTGCTGCAACTCAATTTGGTAGTGGTTGGGCTTGGTTGGTAGATGACAATGGGACTTTAAAAGTCACCAAAACTCCCAATGCGGAAAATCCCTTGGTCCACGGACAAAAACCACTACTGACGCTAGATGTTTGGGAACACGCTTACTACATTGATTATAGAAATGCCCGTCCTGCCTTTATCAAGAACTTTTTGGAGAATCTAGTAAACTGGGACTTTGCTGCAGAACAATACGCTAAGGCTTGATTTAGTTCCCAAATATTTGTTGGCTGTTATCTTTCTTAGCGCTCTTTCCTTCCAAGCACCTGTACACGAAAACACTAGTCTCAGCAATTCTTCTTTGTTCTTCTAACTTACCTGCAAAGCAGTCACGAGCAATTTCGTGGCTGTTTTTAATATGTTTTTTGGATGTGGTTTGCATTGACCCCAGCTTAACTATCATTTGGACTAGAGGCTTTTAATAGCTTCTGGCCAAAAATCAATTCCAAATACCAAATCCAAAACCCAGTATATGGATAGCACACAACTAGCACAATACCTGGAAGTTACTGATAGTTTTGCCAAACCGTGGTTGTTGGTACAGCTGCGACTTAAGAAACTGCAGGAACTTCGAGAGAAACTCTCAGAAAACGAGTATGCTGATGCCTTAGCTGACATTCACGAAGATTTAATGAGTCTGGGTGAATGGTGGCGCGGTATTGAAGATGAAGTGTTTTAATTAGTTTAGTTTAGTTTTAAACAGTCAAGGGTCTAAAGTCAGCGGTCAAGGATTAAGGGTGAGCAAGCTTTTAATTTGGGACTGAGGACTTGAGACTTTTGACTTTGTCCTGCACACAAATATGTGATGATAGATAACTTGAGTGATTGGCAGATTGATAACGGTATTTTGAGTAATGGATTATAAGGACGCAGGAGTTGATATTGAGGCTGGTCGAGAATTTGTCACTCGAATTCGCAATTTGGTTCACAGTACGTTTAGACCGGAAGTATTGGGTGGACTAGGCGGGTTTAGTGGTTTTTTTCAATTACCAACAGGCTATAGGGAACCAGTTTTAGTTTCGGGGACTGATGGTGTAGGTACAAAACTCAAAATAGCCCAGGTTCTCAACCGTCATGAGACTGTTGGTATCGATTTGGTGGCGATGTGCGTTAACGACGTGCTCACATCCGGTGCAGAACCTTTATTTTTTTTGGATTACTTAGCTACCGGGAAGTTAGAACAACAACAGTTAACTGCTGTAGTTGCAGGAATTGTCTGCGGTTGCAAACAAGCACGTTGTGCTTTGTTGGGCGGAGAAACTGCAGAAATGCCTGGTTTTTATCAAGCAGGTGAGTACGATCTGGCTGGATTTTGTGTCGGGATTGTTGAAAGAAGTCAATTGTTGGATGGCTCTCAAGTACGAGTAGGAGATGTAGCGATCGCTCTTGCGAGCACCGGCGTTCACAGCAACGGCTATAGCTTGGTTAGAAAAATTATCAGCGAGCGAGGATTTTCTTGGAACGATTCCCCAGAACTACTGGGTGGTAAAACTTTAGGAGAAACTTTTTTGACTCCCACCCGTATTTACGTGCAACCAATTTTAGCTGCACGCCAAGCGGGATTGGAAATTCACGGAATGGCTCATATCACCGGCGGTGGCCTGCCAGAAAATTTACCCCGGTGTTTGGGAACTGGACAAGCAATTAAAATTAATACTGGAAGTTGGGTAATCCCACCTGTATTTCACTGGTTGGCAGTGGAGGGAGCGGTTAGTCCCCAAGTTATGTACAACACTTTTAATATGGGAATTGGTTTTGTAGTGCTCGTACCTCCACAACAAGCACAGCAGGCAACTTCCTACTTCGAATCACAAAATATCGCGGCTTACGTTATTGGTGAAGTAATTAACGGCTCAGGAGAATTGTTAGGAATACCGGAATAGATGTTGCTCGCAAAAGTAACTGACTTTTATTAATATCACTAATCGAGAATACTCATGACTACTGGCGTTTAAATTTGCTAACGTAGTCTTAACATATTGAAAAATTTAACTAAATAAGCTTAAAAAATGGCTTTCAACACTATATTAAAGTGCTGAAAAATTCCAGCAATATATCTTTGGTGCTGAAGTAGAAACTATCATCTAAAAAAGAGATTGAAAGAGGGGGTTATGGTTGTCAATTGTGTTGCGAGTTATTCCGCCACCAGAGAATCTTTGGAACAGGTATTTAAAAATATCAATGCTCAAAGTTGTCCCAGACATTTCAACTTTCACATGCACACAGTTTGTTCGGATGGAAGATTGCAACCAGCTGCATTAATGGAACAAGCGATCGCCATCGGCTTAAAAGGACTTGCCATCACAGACCACCATACTGTAGATGGATATCAAGCAGCAAAAATTTGGCTAGAAGATTGGCAACAGCGCCATCCAGGAACTTTTGTTCCCCAGCTGTGGACAGGCGTGGAAATCAACGCCGAACTTTTGGGTGTGGAAGTTCACATTTTGGGTTATGCTTTCGATCCAAAACACGCAAGCATACAACCCTACATTCAAAGAGTAACCGCTACCGGTCAACAATATCAAGCAGCTAACGTCATCGCCGCCATTCACAAAGCTGGTGGACTAGCAGTACTTGCCCATCCAGCACGTTACAAGCGATCGCCCAGAGACTTAATTTCTGCAGCGGCAGCAATTAGTATTGACGGTGTGGAAACTTTTTATGCCTACGATAATCCCAATCCCTGGAGACCAAGTCCCTCAGAATCCCTACAAGTGCAGCAGTTAGCTGCTGAATACGGTCTTTACAATAGCTGCGGAACCGATACTCACGGACTCAACCTGCTGCAACGGTTATAAATTTCAAACATTTAGCAACAGAATCAATTTCTGGCAGCCCATTGATAACCATAATGCCTTTTAATACCAGCAATAGACAAGCCTAAATCGAACTATCTTCATCATTTCGTAGAATTATTTATTGCTAGTGGTTTCGAGTTTGTGAGCATCCTTGTCAAGATGCTCGGCGATAACACTATTTGTATGCAAAATAAATTCCTACCTGCTAACAAGGGCCAGCAAATTTTTTCAAAACCAGCGATCGCCTATTGTCAGAAAAATTTAACATAAATTTTAGCAGTCCTATTTATTTCGTAGGTTCATGAGTTACTACATAGCTCCTCGCTTTTTAGACAAAGTAGCAGTTTTTATCACCAAAAATTTTCTCGACTTACCCGGCGTACGAGTTCCTTTGATTTTAGGTATCCATGGACCTAAAGGCGAAGGCAAATCCTTTCAATGCGAGCTAGTCTTCAAAAAAATGGGGGTAGGAGTTACTTTCATCTCTGGTGGAGAACTGGAAAGTCCAGATGCAGGAGATCCAGCACGCTTGATTCGCTTGCGCTATCGGGAAACGGCAGAATTAATTAAAGTACGTGGCAAAATATACGTGCTGATGATTAACGATCTAGATGCAGGCGCGGGGCGGTTTGATGAAGGTACCCAATACACGGTAAACACCCAGTTGGTAAACGCCACACTCATGAATATTGCCGACAATCCCACCGATGTACAACTTCCTGGAAGCTACGATCCCACACCCCTGCATCGCGTCCCCATTATTGTCACAGGAAATGACTTTTCCACTCTCTACGCGCCTTTGATTCGGGACGGTCGGATGGAAAAATTTTACTGGAAGCCAGATCGCAACGACAAAATTGGAATTGTCGGTGGAATTTTTAGCGAAGATGGACTTTCGCAACGGGAAGTAGAACAATTAGTAGACGCATTTCCCAATCAAGCAATTGACTTTTTTAGCGCTTTGCGTTCCCGAATTTATGACGAACAAATCCGTAACTTTATTTATGAAATTGGCATGGAACGCATATCCCAACGGTTAGTCAACAGTCCCGAAGGACCACCAAAACTTCAAAAGCCGAATTTTAGCCTTCCTCACCTGCTGGAGATAGGCAATTTAATGGTTGCGGAACAAAAACGTGTGGAAGAATACCGCTTGGTAACCGAGTACAACCGAAACATGCGCCCAAATTATCAACCCGAAACCGTTCCAGAGGCTGTAACAGTTACTGCTGATACCTCCGGTAACGGCTCCAAACAGCCAAATCCAACTTATAACCCGCCAAAACCACATTCATCCCAGATGCGCTTGCATCCAGAAATTATAGAACAAATACGTACTATTTTGTCCCAAGGTCATAAAATTGGCATAGAACATGTAGATGAGAGGCGCTTCCGAACCGGTTCTTGGCAAAGTTGTGCAGTAGGACAGATAGAAAATGAAGCAGATGCCATATCTTGTTTAGAATCCTGTCTAGCCGAATACAACGGCGAATATGTACGGTTAGTGGGTATCGATCCCAAGGTAAGGCGACGGGTAGTAGAAACAATTGTCCAACGTCCCAACGGCAAAGTTGTTATTCAGTAGAAGCGATCGCCGATCAAACGCATTTGTCTGTAGATCATTCCATAGCCTGTTAACTTGTAGCAAACACGGTTTAGCTTGTCAGCTTGTAGCAAGCACTTAAGTGCTTACTATCAACACTTGCCTCCACCCGGGAAAAGTCACCATCCGTAGCCTTGAGATCTGCTTTAATACTACAGTTGAACTTTGTAAGTGATGAAAGCATGAGCGGCAAATTAATAGTATTTGAAGGATGTGAAGGTGGGGGTAAAACGACTCAAATCCATCTTTTAAAAGAGTGGTTGAACCAAAAAGGTATTTCTGTTACAACCACAAAGGAACCTGGTGGAACGCCATTAGGTCAAAAGCTACGCCACTTAATCCTCGCTCCCAAGCAGGAGTTAATAACAGCTTCTGTGGAATTACTTTTATACGCAGCAGACCGCGCTGCTCATGTGGAACAAGTGCTGCGAAAAGAACTGTCTGCTGGAAAAATAGTTTTATGCGATCGCTATGTTGATTCTACTGTTGCCTATCAAGGCTACGGTCGCGGTTTAGATCTCAATTTAATCTCTCAACTCAACCAAATTGCTACCGGTGGACTGCAAGCTGACCTTACGTTTTGGTTAGATGTTGATGTTGAAGTAGGTCTTTCTCGCAAACGTTTAAATCGCGATCGCCTGGAACAAGAAGATATCGCTTTTCATCGTCGCGTTCACTTTGGATACGCCCATATTTTTGCCCAAGATAACAAAAGCCATATCAGAATAGATGCTAACAATCACCCAGAAACAGTGCACAAAGAAATTCAGAAAATTCTACTTCTCAAACTACAGCAATGGGGATACAAGCAAATCTAAAGTATTCTTTGCTCCACCTCTAAAATCAGCAGGAGGGAATTCTTGCTATCGTCACTAAATTAATTAGTCCAGGTTGTCAAGAGTTGGTGGTGACCCTGTCGCAGGATATCTTCACTGCTCGACAAAAACTTCTAAAGCCATCACCAGCAAAATCAGGTTATTGTGGCAATCCTGTGATTTGCATTAAATCTAGTTGGCGTGCAAATATTTGATCAATTGGTAACATTTCTCCCTCAATTGTCATAAATTTGTGATCTTTAGTTGCTCGAATAGTGGAACCATCTTCTAAAGAATATTCAAATATCTCTTGTTCTCCCTGTTCGTGCCATTGAGCTATTGGTTGTGTGTATATATAACCATTACTATCAACGGTATAAACTGTACATTCAATTTCTTTTTCTACTATTTCACCAATAGATAAAAAGCCATATTCTACAGTTAAAATTTCTGTATCGTAGCTCAGGCAATACTCAGCAAATTTTAGCATTTGTTCGAATAAATTTTCAGCGATTTGTTGTTTAACACCGTTTTTAGCTGCACCATCAATAAATTTTTCTCGCTGCTTTTGCATTTCCGAAACTTTCTTTTTACCCATAGCTCGGCGCAGCAAGTCAGCTTGTCCTAGAGAATATCCTGCCATGTCTTGAGCAATCTTCATGATTTGCTCTTGATAGACCATTATTCCATACGTCTCATCCAATATTGGCTCTAAAAGACTGTGTTCGTAATCAATTTTTTCGCGACCGTGTTTGCGGTTAATGAATTTAGGAATCAATCCTGCATCTAATGGTCCAGGTCTGTAAAGAGCTAAAATTGAAGAAATATCTTCTATACTCGAAGGTTTTAAATCACGAACTATTTGGCGCATTCCGGAAGATTCTAACTGAAAAACACCTTCTAATTCACCTGCTTCTAAAAGTTCGTAAGTCTTTTTAATATCATGGGGTAGTTTAGCATTTTCTCCACCTTTAGATAGTATTTTTTGAGCTTTTCTTTCCTGGGCTGTAATGACATAAGGATCAATTTTAAATCCATGATTTTTTTCAATTAATTCGATTGTTCTTTGGATCATTGTCAGGTTTTTTAAACCGAGAAAATCCATTTTTAACAATCCTAGAGATTCTAAATCTTCCATGAAATACTGGGTAATTACAGAGCCATCATTATTTCTTTGTAATGGCACAATTTGATCTAGTGGTTCGGCAGAAATTACTACACCTGCTGCATGGACGCCAAAAGTTTTGTTGGTTCCCTCAATGCGAATCGCCATATCTATCCAATGGCGAACTTTTGGATCGCTGTCGTATTTTGCTTTAAATTCTGGTTCTGGCGTTTCATCAGAAATCATCTTTTTCAGTGGCGCTGGTTTTCCGCGCGACACAGGAATCATCTTCGCCATTTTATCAGCTTCTCCGTAGGGAATATTTAATACCCTGGCGACATCTTTTAATACTGCTTTAGAAGTCATGCGGTTAAAAGTGATGATTTGAGCAACCCTATCTGTGCCATATTTTTTATTGACATAATCAATGACTCGATCTCGTTTTTCAATACAGAAATCTGTATCAATATCTGGCATGGATTTTCTTTCAGGATTTAGAAATCTTTCAAAAAGCAGGCCATGATGTACGGGATCGATATTAGTAATTCCCATGGCGTAGGCTACTAAAGAACCAGCTGCCGAACCACGACCTGGTCCTACGGGTATATCATTATCTTTAGCAAATTTAATATAATCCCATACCACTAAAAAATATGTAGAAAAGCCCATTTGTTGAATTACTTTTAATTCGTATTCCAGCCTTTCTTTATAAAGTGGGTCAATTTCGTGACGTAATTTGCGATTTAGTCTTTCTAGAAGTCCTTGCCAAGCGATTTCTTCTAGGTAGGTGTCTGCTGTGTGGCCGGATGGAATTGGATAATTGGGAATGCGAGGTTCACCGAGAATGTTGTAAGGTTCGACTTTGTCTGCTACTTCTACAGTGGTTGCGATCGCTTCTTCAATTACATCTGGCGGGAGGTGATCGCGAAATAATTGCTTCATTTCTTCAGCAGATTTGAGATATTCTGTACCGCTGTAACGCATGCGGTTTTCTTCAAAAATTAGTTTGTTAGTTTGAATGCACAATAAAGCATCGTGTGCTTCCACGTCATAACAAGAAACATAATGAGAATCGTTAGTAGCAAGAAATTTAATCCCTAGTTCTCGTGCTATTTTAATGATTTCTACATTGACAATTCTGTCTTCTTGAGAGCCGTGGTCTTGAATTTCTAAATAGTAATCATCTCCAAATACATCTTTGTACCATTTGGCTACTTTTCTGGCAGTATCAAGCTTGCCTGCTAGAATTGCCTGAGGAATTTCACCACCTAAACAGGCACTAGTAACTATTAAGCCTTCTCGGTATTCTTGAAGTAGCTCTTTATTAATGCAAGGACGGGAAAAAATTCCTTTACCTTGTACGCCCTGGAGGTGAGAAATAGATGTTAATTTGACTAGATTTTTATAACCTTTTGTATTTTTTGCTAACACAACTTGATGGTAGCGGGGACGGCGTTCTTGTTTAGTGATATCGCCATTGATAATGTACATTTCATTGCCGATAATTGGCTTAATATTTTTGCTACGGCAGATTTTAATTAGTTCGATCGCTCCGTACATCACACCGTGATCCGTTAAGGCGATCGCCTTTATACCGAGCTCCAAGGCCCGGGTGACCAAATTTGGTAGTTGGCTAGCACCATCCAGCAAACTGTAATCGCTGTGAACGTGCAAAGGAACAAAAGACATACACTTTTCCTACTACAAGCAAATAACCTTATCAAAAGTATCTATCAGAGATTTGGAGTCAGGATGGTATTCTAGGGTAGCTTAGTTTCAACCCCATTCTCAAACTGGCGCGTATCAGGAACGAAAATTTTTGTAGTTGTTGTTTAAATAAACAATTCGCTCTACTCCCCCTAAAAAAAACAAGCTGTTCCTTTTGGCGACGAATACCGCTTTATTTGCAAATTGTTATCGCCTTAATTTTTGCAGTTGGTGTAGGTATTTTACTAGGTGGCTATCAGCCAAATCCGGAACATGTTCCTTGGCTCAAACACTTAGTGATTCCTTGTACCTTAGTGCTCAAAGCTTTGCGGGCCCTTGCTACGCCATTGATTTTGCTAGCAGTACTTCATACGTTTATGACTGCTACTATTCCAGAACAGGCAGGGCGACGGTTGTTTTTGCTACTGTTTTAGAACAAGTGATCGGAACGTTGTTCGAGACGGTAATTCGCGTTCTGAATTGGGTGATTGCTTTCATACCGCTGGCAGTTTTTGAAATAGTAGCCTAAAGCGTTGCTTTGAAAGGATTTGCACCATTTAAATCTTTGGCTGCATTTATTGTCACGGTGCTGGTGGCTTTGTTTTTGCAAGCTTGTTAGTATCTTAGCCGCGTACAATTTGGCTGTTGGGTAAAACCACTAAATTTTTTAAGTGGAGCGATGGAACCACTTTTAATAGCTTTTTCAACAGTCTCCTTCACAGCAACAATGCCTGTTACTTTTCAAGCTTTGCAACAAAAAATTGGCCTGCGGGAATCCTCTGCTTCTTTGGGAGCATTATTGGGTTCAAATTTCAACAATGATGGTACTGCTTTGTATGAAGCTATGTCTGCGTTGTTCGTAGCTCAAGTCCTGGATTTGCATCTCAATCTTACCCAGCAGCTAATAGCGGTGCTCACCTTGATTATCGCTTCTGTTGATGCAGCAGGAATTCTGGAGGCGGGTTTGGTAACTATGATGTTGGTATTTACTTGTGTTGGTTTACCCACAGAGTACATAGCTTTGTTAAAGTATAGTGGATTGGTTTTTAGATCGCTGTCGTACTGCTATTAACGTTATGGGAGATATGACTGTGAGTGCCGTACTCGATGGCGAAAAACCTCCTTCTCCAAACGAGGTTTGCACATTTTAACTAATGGTAACACGCATGATAGAATGGGACCTGGCACTCAAGGACTCTGGCGAAGGAAAACAGTACTAAAAGTAATAAGTAAGGAAGACCCCCAGATAGTGCACACTGCCTCTTGTCAAGTCGTTTTTTAGGGGGGTTTTTTAGGGGGTCTACAACCCAGATAAGTGACGTGGGGCACGAATTCCCAACTCTAAAGTTGGAAGCCTACACCATAAGTTTTAATTTGGTATGGGCGAATGTCACATTCGCATCTATTGTTGATGTTAATAGGGTTCTTTAGCATCACACTGTTTAGTCCAGCACCTTTTGAGAAGATCGATTCTGTAAAGGTACGCGAAGCGGCGAGGATTTAATATTAGTTTGGTATCATTACTAAACAAGGGCTGGTTTAAGTATTCCCAAAGAGGAAATCTTATCTTGGTGTGTTTTGGAGTCATAAGAGCATGAAAATATTATAAAACTGTCGTAGCAGTAGACGGCATCTCGTATTTCAGCTGCCCGTTACTGATTTACTAGTTAAACCCTACACAATCCATATTCAATTGTCCTTAGGACAATTGCGGAAAATTTAGCAAGGTATTTTAGTTCGATATTTCATGTTATCTTTTTAAATGTGTTTCTAGTACTATATATAAAATATATAAAACTTAAAATAAGCAGGTTGTGGCACATAAGAACAATATCCAATTTCAGTGGGCTGACTCTTTATTCTAATTTAAGTGAAGTCTACCCGGAATTTCAAATTTAAACTCAAGACAAATTGATTTTCACACAGGGGATACTGCCAAGAGAGTAGAAGGTATTTGTGTTTTCTATCCTCGTCAAATTCCGAAAAAATGTAATTTGTAACCGTAGTTTTTGTGGCGAGAAAATAAACATATTTTCTTTTTTTAGCCTTGCTAAAAAAGCCCACAAAGGTGGGCAAAGAAGAGATTACTCAATACAAGAGCATGGGCATAACTTAATAGTGATTGCCAGCCTTGCGATGATGCACGGCAGTAACGCCTTCTGGTTTGAGCAATTTGCCATGGAGGGCGATCGCGTAGATTACCCAATGGTCGCCACATTCCATGCGTTTTTTGACTGAACATTCCAAGTAAGCTATGGCATCGGTAAGAATGATGCAGCCGTTATCAGCAACTGCGGTCTTGAAAGCGGCAAATCTGTTTTCTCCCGGGGCAAAGGATTTACGGAAGTGCTTCATGTAATCTTGATAATTATCTTCGCCGAGGATATTGAGAACAAACTTACCGCCTGGATACATTAGAGATTCAATGGCGCGGTCTTTAGCGATCGCAACGGTAATACCCGGGGGATTAAAAGTAGCCTGTGATACCCAAGCTCCCAGCATGGCAGTGGAGACATCGCCAAGCTTGGCCGTCAGAACGCAAACAGAACCAACAATACGACCTACAGCTTGTTCCACAGGAGTAGCAGCTGGTTGAGGCAATCGCAATTTTTTCGTTTTTTTCAGGGTCTGGGCAAAATCTGTACCCATTTCTTCACACTGTTTGAGGGTAACGTCGGTAGGCTTAAACCTAGCCTTTAAAGTTTCAAACCCAAATTTAAAACCAGCATCTTTGAGTTTACCTTCAATCAAATCAAATGCTTCGCCACTCCAACCGTAGGAACCAAAAACACCAGCTAGTTTGGTATTGTCGCCAACAGCCAAAACAATACCGAGGGCGGTATGGATGGGAGTAGGTGCATTTCCACCAATGGTGGGAGAACCGATAATAAAGCCATCGCACCTTTCAATAGCGGCGCGGATTTCATCAGGTTCGGCTTCTTCACAGTTGATAGATTCTACAGCTACTCCCGCTTTCGTTAATCCTAAGGCAAAAGCCTGGGCCAAAGTAGCCGTGTTTCCGTAAGCGGAAGCATAAAGCAAAGCGACACGAATTTCCCGATTGGCATGCGCTTGGCTCCATTGTTGATAAGCTTTGTTCAGTTCCAACAAGCCATAGCGAATCAACGGTCCGTGAACAGGAGCGTACATTCTTACGGGTACTTCTGATATTTTCTCTAAAGCTGCTTGTACTTGAGTGGCGTGGGGAGCCATCAAACAGTCAAAGTAATAGCGTTGGTCCTCCTTGAGGAGATCCCAGTCTTCGTCAAAAACTTCATCACCACACAGATGAGCTCCGAATAGCTTGTTGGAGTAAAGTATTTGTGTTTGCCCGTCGTAAGTACAAAGACCACTTGGCCAGCGAGGACTGGGGATAGGAATAAATTTCAGAACATGACCTTGTCCTAAATCGAGGGTTTCTTTTCCCCGCATGGTGATAATTTTTAGCTCGCGGTTGGGAAAAGTAGCACGTAAATTAGCAGCACAGGGAACAGAACAAACAAAGGTTAGCTTGGGAACTAAATCTAAAAGCTTTTTGAGGGTAGCGACGCGGTTGGGATTAAAATGTCCTAAAATTATGTAATTTAACTCTTCCCAATCACGAAGACATTGCCGCAATGCATCCAGATAAATTTCCGTAAAAGTCTCAGGTGGCGGATCGATAATTGCAGTTTGATCGGCTTTAATTAAGTAGCAATTGGAGGTAGTACCTCTTGCAAGTGCGTATTCAATTTCAAAGCGCAGACGAGTCCAACTGCGGGCTCTTAGGACAGTCGTGTTTGTAGCGATGGGTAAAACCTGCACATCACGAGGATTGGAATTATTCATAGGCTTGGTGTGAGGGGAGGGAAGTTCTGGAGATAGGGGAGCAGGAGAGGAAAGAGGGAATCTTTTTGTTTGTGTATCCCAATTTCCCTGTACCTGTCGCCTTTTGTCCTCTGTTGGCGTTCTTTAGTAGTAGTTGCCTACTTTGCGATGGCGAACGGCTGTTAAGCCTTCAGGTTTGGCTACCCGACCATCTGTGACAGTGCAGTATAAAATCCAATGGTCGCTGCATTCCATGCTGCTGGTAACTTCGCATTCCATGTATGCGAGAGCATCTATGAGAATGGGAGCACCGTTTTTAGCTGTTTGGGTTTTTACTCCGGCAAAGCGATCGGCACCTGGAAGTAAGCGTTTGAGAAAATGTTTCTTCAGTTCCTGATAATTTCCTTCTTCAAGGACGTTGAGGACAAATTTATCGCCTATTTGCAACAAGGAGTCGATGGCGCGGTCTTTGGCAACGGCGACCGTGAATCCCAAAGGTTGAATGCTCGCTTGCGCTACCCAGGAAGCAAGCATTGCTCCTTTAACTTCATTCTTTTTGGCAGTAATAATGTAAAGCCCACTGCTAATCCTACCCAGGGCTTTTTCTAAATTAACGTCGAGGGACTTAATCTGCTTGATGTTACGCTCTCGGACTAGCAATTGTCCCAAGTCAGTACCCGCTTCTTCACACAATTGATAGGTGGCTGGGGTGGGTGTTTCTTTAATACGAATAGCTGGAAAGGCTTCTTTGACACCAAAGTCAATGAATCTTCTGCGCAGTGGATCTATTGGTTCGTCGTCGCCGCCGTAACATTCAAAAAATCCGATGACTTGCTTTTCTTTGGCGACGCCCAACAGCGCACTGATGGCGGCTTGAGCCGCAACGTTGGCACTGGGAGGCATACCGATAACAATTCCAGCTGCTCTGGCGGCCAATTCTTGGATTTCTTGGATTTCTGCGGCGGTTAGATCCATCATTTCCACACCGACACCTGTTTTTTGGATGCCTTGGGAAATGGCTTGGGCGAGGCGATCGCTACAGCCGTAATCAGAGACGTAAAACAAGCCGACAATAGTTTCTGATTTTGCTTGTTTTTGGCTCCAACTTTGGTAACACTCTTTGAAAATATCTAAATGGTGGTAAAGTAAGGGTCCGTGTCCGTTGGCAATGATTTTAATGTTTCCCAACTCGCCCATTTTCTTCATGGCATTGAGCAAGGAACGGGCGTTTGGTCCCATCAAGCAATCGTAGTAAAATCTAAAGTCGGGTTCGATTGCCTCTAGGTTGACGTCAAAGACATCATCGCTGCAATAGTGCATGCCAAAGGCGTCACAGGTATAGAGAATTTGAGTTTTGTGGTCGTAGCTGAAGATTGTGTCCGGCCAGTGCAGGTTCGGTGCACTCACGAACTCAATTTCGTGTCCTTGACCAAGATCGATGCGATCGCCGCTTTTGACAATTCGCTTTGAAAAGGGTTCGTGGACAAGATTTTCCAGAAACTGAAGTGCAACTTTCGACGCTAAAACGGTAGCTCTCGGTGCTAATTGCAGAACGTCTTCCACTAAACCGCTATGATCTGGCTCGGTGTGGCTGACAATTATATAATCTATTGCTTTGGGATTGACTAGTTTTTTGAGAGTCTCTAAATACAAGTCGCGAAACTTTGTGTGGGAAGTATCGACCAAAGCAATGCGGTCACTTTTAATTAAATATGAATTGTAGGTTGTACCATTTTGTAGCCCGAATTCTATATCAAAGCGATCGCGATCCCAATCCAGAGAACGGATCGCTGTCGTGTTGGGAGCAATTTCAACAGTTTGTACGGTCAGTCGTTTTTGGACGTTCTCTGTGAGCGCTGCCATTAAAAGTCTCCGAGCACCAATTATCGGTCTGCTTTTCTGTTTTTATTTTGCTCATAATTATTTTTGTAAAGTTGTTCAAAACTCTATTTTTTGGAAAAGTCAATATGTAGTTAAAATGTCTATTTTTTTGGCATTAACTGTTACTGAAAATTAGTTAATCCTTTTTTTTAGCCTGCTAAACCAAAAAACAAAGCCCACCCAAACATCTTGGTGCCAGGTGGACTTGGTGACGATTTTAGAAGTGGATCCGAGCAGAGTCGAACTGCTGTCCAGACTGGGTATTGACCCCCTGCTCTTTCACAGGTTTAGCCTTTTTTACCCTCAAGGCGGGGGACGTTCTTTTTCCCGAGCGTCAGGGATCTCTGGTAATATCTTTGCCGATAAGTCTACCAGAGAAAACTTATCAGCGCATCCGTTGGGGTTTGCCCCTAGCCCTTAACGGAGTCGGACTAGAAGCGCTCGAGCCTATCTGAGGCTATTAGGCAGCTACGAGAGCTTCCTTACGAGCAAAAGGAACGATGTTGTTCGCATTTACTTTTTTTGAGCCTTTGATTTTCGAGAGGTGGCTCGCTCTCGACCTGCATCACAGAGTAGCTTTCGCCAGCCTGTCGAAACCGGTACGGACCCATGAGATCTTACACTTCCAATTATAGCGCGGGATTTGCAACTGGAAAGCAACATCAGGAGGCAAAAATTTTTTTGAGTGCGGGGGTCTCCCCACTTTTCGAGCCTAACTTAACGCTTCAGCACCGCCTACAACTTCAAGAATTTCCTGGGTAATGGAAGCTTGCCGGGCTTTGTTGTAAGACAAAGTGAGAGTATTAATTAACTCGGCTGCATTATCGCTGGCGTTGCTCATGGCTGTCATCCGCGCTGCTAGTTCGCTGGCGGCTGATTCTTGTAGCGCCCGCAATAGCTGGTTTGTTAAGTAAAGAGGTAGCAAAGAATCCAAAATTTGCACCGGATCTTGTTCGAAAATCATGTCACTCGGAAGAGAGTGAACCTGGGTGGAGACTTTCTGTCTTTCTACTTCAAATTGACCGCCACGAGTTGTCAGACGGAAAATTTCGTCGTCTGCGGTTTCTAAACCTTGGGGGTCGAGGGGAAGTAGGGTTTGTACTACCGGACGGGAGCTAACCAAGGAGACGAAGCGGGTGTAAATTAACTCGATTCTGTCTACGCTTTCGGAAAGGAATAAAGAAAGCAGTTCGTTAGCTATGTTAGAAGCTTCTGCGGCGGTGGGAATTTGTTCTAAGCCAGAGTAGGTAGCGTCAATGGGTTGGTTGCGGCGTTGAAAGTACTGCGTGGCTTTGCGCCCGACGATGACAAATTTATAGTCTATTCCTTCGGCTTTTAGTTCCTGGGCGCGGGTTTCTGCACGTTTGATGATGTTGTTGTTGTAGCCGCCGCACAGACCCCGGTCGCCTGATATTACTAACAATCCTACTGATTTGACTTCCCGTTTTTTCAGCAAGGGTAGATTTGCTTCTTCAAATCGCAAACGGGCTTGCAAACCGTAGAGTACTTGGGCCAGGCGATCGGCAAACGGGCGAGTTGCCAGTAGTTGTTCTTGGGCGCGACGTACTCTGGCGGCAGCCACAAGTCGCATGGCTTCTGTAATTTTTTTAGTGTTTTTAACTGATTGAATGCGATCGCGTATTGCTTTCAGGTTTGCCATAATTTTTATTCCTGATTAATTGCTAATCGCTAATAGCTAATCGTCGCGGACAATTAACTATTAGCTGTTAGCTAATTATGCTGCTGCCAAGAAGGTTTTCTTATATTCGTTAATGCCTTCCTTCAAGGCTGCTTCTTCTTTCTCGCCGAGTACTTTTTGTGACTGTACTCCTTGCACGTATTCGGGCTTGCTAGTCTTTAAGTATTCTCGCAGACCTTTGGTAAAAGCAGTAATTTTTTCGACCGGAATATCGTCTAAATAACCATTAATACCGGCATAAAGAATAGCCACTTGTTCGTACACTGCCAGAGGAGAGTTTTGCGGTTGCTTTAAAAGTTCCCGCAGGCGTTGACCTCGTGCTAGCTGATCTTGGGTGGCTTTATCTAAGTCAGAAGCAAATTGGGCGAAGGCTTGCAGTTCGTCAAACTGTGCTAGTTCTAGCTTGAGTTTGCCGGCAACTTTTTTCATTGCCTTGGTTTGGGCGGCGGAACCTACCCGCGATACGGAAATACCGGGGTTAATTGCAGGACGGACGCCGGCGTTAAATAAGTCAGCGGAAAGGAATATTTGACCGTCAGTAATGGAAATAACGTTGGTGGGAATGTAAGCAGATACGTCTCCAGCTTGAGTTTCGATAATGGGTAGAGCTGTCATGCTACCTTTACCCAATTCGTCACTGAGTTTTGCAGCTCGCTCTAACAAGCGGGAGTGGAGATAGAATACGTCTCCAGGATACGCTTCTCTTCCGGGAGGGCGGCGCAGCAGCAAGGACATTTGTCGATAGGCTGCGGCTTGTTTGGAGAGGTCGTCGTAGACAACCAAGGTGGCTTTACCTTTGTACATGAAGTACTCTGCCATTGATGCACCGCTGTAGGGAGCGAGGTACTGCAGGGTGGCTGGTTCGCTGGCGTTGGCGGCGACCACGATGGTGTAATCCATGGCGCCTTTATCTTGCAATGTTTGAATGACGTTTGCTACTGTTGAGGCTTTTTGACCGATGGCCACGTACACGCAAATAACGTCTTCTTCTTTTTGGTTGATGATGGTGTCGATGGCGATCGCTGTTTTACCTGTTTGACGGTCACCGATGATCAGCTCGCGCTGGCCTCTGCCGATGGGGATCATGGCGTCGATGGCAGTGATCCCGGTTTGTAGGGGTTCGTGTACCGAGCGGCGTGCTACAATACCGGGTGCTGGAGATTCAATCAAACGGCTTTCTGTGGTTTTGATTTCTCCTTTGCCATCGATGGGGCGACCTAAGGCATCGACAACACGACCGATGAGAGCTTCTCCTACCGGTACCTGAGCAATTTTACCAGTAGCGGTAACGGTGCTTCCTTCTTGAATCTCAAGTCCTTCACCCATTAGCACCACACCCACGTTGTCTTCTTCTAGGTTGAGCGCGATACCAACGGTGCCGTCTTCAAATTCTACCAGCTCGCCCGCCATGACTTTTTCTAAGCCATAAACGCGTGCAATACCGTCACCTACTTGCAAAACTGTACCAACGTTAGCGACTTTGACTTGTTGGTCGTATTGCTCGATTTGTTGCTGGATAATGCTGCTGATTTCGTCGGGTCTGATGCTAATTGCCATTTGTCTATCTTCTTTGCAAAAATTCAAACGTTACTAGGCACTGGTTAGGCGCAAGGAAAGACGACGCAGTTGACCGCGCAAACTCGCGTCGATTACTTGAGAACCCACTTTAATAATGACACCACCAATGATGTCGCGATCTATTTTGGTGTCTAGTTCTACTTCCCGGGCGTTGGTCATGGCTATGATCTTTTCTTTGACAGCTTTTTGTTGGGCTTCGCTCAAAGGTACGGCAGATATTACTTCTGCTAGCACTATTTGCTTGATTTGCCGCCAAAGGGCTAAATACTGCTGGCAAATTTCTTCCAGTAAGAAAATGCGCCGTTTATCCACCAGCAGCATTAAAAAGTTGCGCAGATAAATATTAGCACCTTCACCGAGAATGCGCTTGAGGACTGCTTTTTTGTCTTCTGGTTCAATAAAGGGGATGTTCAAAAAGTTTCGTAGTTGCTCGCTGGCGGATAACAAGCTTAGCAGCGAGCGTATGTCTTGGCCGAATTCTTCTATGAGGTTGTTTGCTTGCGCTACCGACATTAAGGCTTGTGCGTAAGGCTGGGCTATTTCCGTTGTGGCGACATTACTTTTCATTTTTTGCCTCCCAGTAGCGCAATGCTGCGGTCGATTAGTTGTTGTTGGACGTTGTCAGAAATTCCGCTTTTGAGTTCTGACTCTGCTTTTTGCAATGCCATTGCTACTATTTGTTGTCGCAGTTGAGCGATCGCCCGCTCTTTTTCTGCATTTAAATCCCGGGCTGCTATTTCTTTTAAACGCTGCACGTCTTGTGCTGCTTTCGCTAGAATTGCTTCCCGAACTGCTTGAGCGTTTTCTTCAGCTGCCTGGCGAATTTGTTGTGCCTCTTTTTGTGCTGCAGTCAACTTCTGTTGTGCTTCAAAAACAGCTGCTTGTGCTTGTTTTAAGCGCTCTTCTGCTTCTTGAATTGCTCTTTCAATATTCGAGCGCCGCTCACTCAATGTATTACCTACAACTTTACGCCCAAAATAGAGTAGTACGCCGATGAGAATCGCTAAATTAATTATGTTGGTTTCTAAAATATCTAGATTCAGACCGAAACCACCTGCTGATTCTTTTTCTGCCAATGCTTCTGTGGCTAACAATAAGACTCTTCCTACAATATCCATCTCCAACTGCGCTGCTCCCTTGCTAGTAAGTTTTGAACTTTCCCTGAAGGCAAAAAGGGAAAAAGTGTCACTGTTGACACTTAATTCAGCGCCTACTGGACTAATATGCCCTGCTGCGCGTATGGTTTTTAGAACCTACTTGCTCACTAAAGTTGGTTCCAATAATTTTTCTAGAATTTGCCTGCTGAAGGCATCTACTTGTTGTTCTAGCGAACATAAAGCTTCCTGCTTTTGCTGTTCTATTTCTCGGGCCACCTGCTCTCGTTGGGCTTGAGCTTCTCTTTGCGCTGCAGCAATTTTCTCAGCAGTAATTCTCTGAGCTTCTTCTTGAGCTTGAGTCACTATTGCTTGGGCTTGCCTGCGAGCGTTTGCAAGCTGTTGCTCGTATTCTTTGAGCAATCGCTCAGCTTTTGCCAAGCGCTCCCGAGCCTCAAGGTTATTCGTTCGGATGTAATTATCGCGATCGTCCAATGCCTTGGTCAGTGGCTTGTAAAAAATCACATTTAGCACAGCTGTCAACAGCAGGAACTGCAATGCCATTAAGGGCAAGGTAGCATCGAAATCAAACATTTCTCTCCTTTTTGGCTGGGACAGCAGTTATCATGGCAAGCAAGTTAATTCAACTGATTGGTTTTTTGTACGCTATTAACCCTATTACCTTCCAAAGATTTTATCCAGACCAGAGACGTGATATTTCACGTCTCCAAAGCACAAAGGAGTTTAGGTCTTAGGAAAATGGGTTAGCAAATAGCAATACCAAAGCAATCACCAGACCGTAAATTGTCAGTGATTCCATAAAAGCCAAGGTTAACAGCAGGGTGCCGCGGATTTTTCCCTCTGCTTCTGGCTGACGAGCAATTCCTTCTACTGCTTGACCAGCAGCATTTCCTTGACCAATTCCAGGACCGATGGCAGCTAAGCCAATTGCCAAAGCAGCAGCAAGAACTGAAGCAGCAGAAATTAATGGATCCATTTTGATTTTCCTTTCTTTGACTACAGAACGAACGGTTTTTAATTTTCGATTTTAGATTCGGAACTGAATTCTAAATGCTTCCAGGGTCCAAAATCTAAAATTACATCAATTTGAGGACTTTAATGTTCCTGATGTTCTTCACCGCCATGTCCCTCCATTGCCTCGTGAATGTAGGCGCCTGCTAAGGTAGCAAAAACTAGGGCTTGAATGGCACTGGTAAATAATCCCAAAGCCATTACCGGTAGAGGAACAAACAAAGGAACTAGAAGAACCAGGACTGCTACCACTAGCTCGTCCGCCAAAATGTTGCCAAAAAGACGGAAGCTCAGGGACAAAGGCTTGGTGAAATCTTCTAAAATTGCGATCGGCAGCAAAATCGGTGTTGGTTCGATATACTTTTTAAAGTATCCCAAACCGCGCTTGCTAAAACCGGCGTAAAAGTAAGCCAAAGATGTCAATAACGCCAGTGCTACTGTCGTATTAATGTCGTTAGTCGGAGCGGCTAACTCACCCGACGGCAACTTGATGAGCTTCCACGGTACCAAAGCACCCGACCAATTTGAGACAAAGATAAACAAAAACAACGTGCCGATAAATGGCACCCATGGGCGGTACTCTTTCTCACCAAGCTGGTTTTTTGTCAGATCCCGAATAAATTCCAAAGCGTATTCCATCAAATTCTGGATTCCGTTTGGAACTCTCTGAATGTTTCGAGTCGCGGCTAGTGACGCCACTACTAAAATGGCAATCACAAACCAAGAGGTGAGAAAAACTTGCCCGTGTAATTTCAAATTACCCAATTGCCAGTAGAAATGTTGACCGACTTCTAGTTCGGCAAGGCAAACAAAATTGAAGAAGTTCAGAAAATTCAGCATTTCCTTCCCATATCAATTATTTCTCCAATCTTAGCTGGAGACAAAAGCAGGAGCTTGGCAGCGTGAATTTTATTCTCACAAAACCGGCGTTGAGGTTTTTATGGTTGTCGGGGGTTTGGTAAAGCCCAGAGAAGTGACTCTCTGATGACGTAGATGATGAGCGTTGCTTTATAAGTGAGGAAACCCAAAAATATGGGCATTATTTGTAGCTGGTGCCACCGAGATGCCAGTAGAGTTATTACTACTAGCAAAGCAAACCGAGTTTTACTCAGCTGTCTCGATTCTTGGCTTATCCGCTCAACATCCTTTGCCAACATCCTGACATAAACCATGCCCGTGATCGCCCCCAGTAGATAGCTGAGGGCAATGTTGAGAGAATAAAAAATCCACACAGAGATAAAAATAATCCCCGTCAAGACAAGTGTGATTACCAAAAACTCCTTGTAGAGTTTATAAAACTCTTGCATGGAGTCAACTGGTTCTGTGTCCTCAAAACCAGATGGAGTTTCTTGTCGTGTTATTGGTGTGGGATCGGTTGATTCATCAGACAAGCTCACGGGACTCGAAACCAGTACAGCTAATTATGTTGACTGCACATTCAGCCAGCTAAATCATATCACGATTGGGTAACAATACTTTAAAAAAAACAATTGGCATTGTTAACCTATAGAAGGTGTGGAGACTGTGGAATAGCAAGCTGAAATTGGCAAAAACAAAAGCATCTTCTTCAGATTGTGTCTCTACTATGCTATCTCATGTGTCTTGAAAATGGTGTTTTTCAGACCTCCTCTAGTGCAGAGGAAAGTTGTCACTAATAAGTACCCGAACTTTTTCGGAAAAGATGTGGGTGCGGGCTTTTACCACCAGCGGCTAGCTGTTCTGGAGTCACAAAACTTTCTAGCTTGGGTGTAATTGGGCAGGTGTTAGTAAAATTAACTGTTGCTGCAGGAATTTTCTCACTTGATTCAAGTCCAGCGGTACATTTTTTAAAATATCTGCCACTGTTAATTGACCGTTACATTTTTTTAAAAAATCTAAGTCCGATGCTGACAAGTGAACAATCTGGTAATCGTAATTAAATACACACTGACTGGGAAATCCGTCAATACATGGGCTGAGTTCGGGAATAGCTGTCAACAGAGCTTTATCCTCTGACCAATCAGCTTTTGCTATAGGAGGGCGACCGAGGAAAAATTCATAATGGCTGACTTGAGGATCTAGTAATTCTATGAGGCGGTAGCGTTGGCGATCGCTCAGATTTTCTGCTCGTTTCATTAACTCTGGAGCTTTGCCTAAAAGTCGGTGTAAATCCCAAAAAGCGGGATTAGAAAAACCAATAAATTCCAATCCCGATGCATCGATTAATTCAAATAAAGTCTCGATGTTGTAGTCTATTTCTTGGGGATGAAGGTACATGTCGGCAAAGCATTCATCTCGTTGATTTTCCAGTGACCAACGTTCTTTTTCCCGCTTGACAAGTCGATTATTTTCTGGTAGAGAGGCAAATATCTTTCGTCCTACCTGGACACCGTCGCGGTAATCACCTCGTTTTTCGCCTTGAAGCAGGGCGATCGCTTGTTGCATCAGTCGAATTTCCCAGCGTCCCAACTCTCCATACACAAAGATATGCATTAAGCCGCCCGGGGCTAACTTTTTTGCTAAAGCTCGAATACCGGCAATCGGATCGGGTAAGTGGTGCAGTACCCCCACACAATTAATCAAGTCAAACTCACCCGCAAGTTGCTCCACATCGTACAAGCTCAGGTGATGAAACTCGACGCGGTAAGCTTGGGAACGCTGACAGCGCTGTTTGGCTACTTCTAACGCACCAGCGCTCAGGTCAATAGCAACAACAATAGCTTCCGGATTGAGGTGGACTAAGTACTCTGTTCCTACTCCCGTACCGCACCCTGCATCTAAAATTCGGATCTTTTGCCTTGCGGGTTTGCGTCCGGTGCAAAAGTTGTACGCGGCTAGCCAGTTCCAGCGCCAGTTATAACCTGGAGGTGGCTCATCCAGTAACGGCTCTGGAGGAAAGGGGTAGGTATTGTATAAATTAGCAACAGCAGTGCTAATTGCTTGTGAGTCGGACATACCTTCAAAGCTGTAATGGCAGTATTTTTGAGTGTATCGTTTGTGGTTGCTGTTTGGGCGATGGAGTTGGAGCAGAAGGTAAAAAGAACGCTGGCGGTGGCGGTACGCATTCGCCCTCGGGAGTCAAAAAGCGGCTGTTGATGCCCAAAACGTGTATCCTTGTTTACTTAAAGCCCCGGCAAGAAACAAAGGGGTCTAAAAACTCGAGTGCATCCTATCAGATAAAATGAAGTTAACTAATACCCTGTTGGCAAACTCTGTAGCATGGGGCTTTTTTATCTTAGGATACAAAACTTAGGTTTTCTCTCAGGAAACAAAAGTTAAAGCTTTTCCCAGCCAAATAGGTTTAAGCTACAGTTTCTACATACTTCTTAATAAAGCCCCAGATAAATCCCAAAACGTTCTAATCTAAAAGCTGATTGGGTTAATTTTTTTCTGGCAGATGAACAGGCGACACGGCAGTGCACAATCGTACCGATCTGTCAAGCCTGAAACTGGCCCAGACTTAACACATAAACGCATATGATGGGAGTTTTACAAATCCAATGAGTGTTAAGGCAAGTGGTGGAAGCTCAGTTGCGCGTCCGCAACTATACCAAACCCTAGCAGTATCAACCATTTCTCAGGCAGAGCAGCAAGACCGCTTTCTGGAAACTGGTGAACTCAACGAACTAGCTAATTATTTTGCATCTGGTGCAAAACGTTTAGAAATAGCCCAGATTTTGACGGACAATTCCGAAATTATCGTTTCTCGTGCTGCCAACAGAATTTTTGTTGGTGGTTCGCCCATGGCTTTTTTGGAAAAGCCGAGGCAACCAGAACTGGCAATGGCAACGACGGGCGCATCTTCAGATGTTAGAGAAGGAATCAGGCTAGGAACTGTCACCTATGTAGAAACCCGTGGTGGCTTCTTAGAAAATTTACGTTCCATATTTAACACCTCACCCAGCGGTCCAATTCCCCCAGGTTTCCGACCGATAAACATAGCCCGTTACGGTCCTGCTAACATGGCAAAGAGCCTGCGGGACCTATCTTGGTTTTTGCGCTACGTAACTTACGCGATTGTGGCTGGCGATCCTAACATTATCGCCGTAAATACACGCGGTCTGCGGGAAATAATAGAAAATGCCTGCTCTGGTGAAGCTACCATAGTAGCTTTGCAAGAAATGAAAGCAGCAGCACTTTCTTATTTCCGTCAAGATTCTGAGGCAACGGATATAGTGTCTCAGTACATGGATGTTTTGATTACAGAATTCAAAGCACCCACTCCCTCCAATAAAGTACGGCAACGTCCTTCTGGCGATCAACAAGGTTTAGAACTGCCCCAGATTTACTTTAATGCGGCGGAACGACGTCAGAAGTTTGTGATGAAGCCAGGACTATCGGCAGCTGAAAAAAATGAAGTTGTCAAGGCTGCATACAGACAAATTTTTGAGCGTGATATCACTCGCGCCTACAGTTTGTCTATTTCTTATTTGGAATCTCAAGTAAAGAATGGCGACATCTCAATGAAAGAGTTTGTTCGCCGCCTTGGCAAATCTCCGCTTTATCGCAAACAATTTTACGAACCCTTTATTAACAGCCGCGCTCTTGAACTTGCCTTTCGTCATTTCTTGGGAAGGGGACCCAGCAGTCGAGAAGAGGTACAAAAATACTTTGATATTATTTCCAAAGGTGGTTTACCAGCATTGGTCGATGCTTTGGTAGATTCTCAAGAATACTCGGATTACTTTGGCGAAGAAACAGTACCCTATATCCGAGGATTGGGTCAAGAAGCTCAAGAATGTCGCAACTGGGGTCCGCAGCAAGATCTGTTTAAATACAGCGCCCCTTTTCGCAAGGTACCCCAATTTATCACAACCTTTGCTGACTACGAGCGGCCGCTACCCGATCAGCATCCCTACGGTTCTGGTAACGATCCGCTAGAAATTCAGTTTGGGGCCATTTTCCCGAAAGAAACTCGCAATCCTAGCAGCCATCCTGCTTTCTTTGGCAAAGACACAAGACGCATACTTATTCACCAGGGACCGGCCATAAATAACCAAACTGGTAACCCCAACGCCCGTGGAGAGTTTCCTGGTAGTTTGGGAGCCAAAGTGTTCCGGTTAGATCAAATTCCCAGAACTATAAGCAAGAAAACTGGCAAAGGAGCAAGTATAAAATTCTCTGAAAGCTCTACTCAAGCTGTAATTAAGGCAGCTTACTTGCAAGTTTTCGGTCGGGATGTTTACGAAGGTCAGCGCTTAAAAGTACAAGAAATCAAGCTAGAAAACGGCGAAATTTCCGTACGCGAGTTTGTTCGAGCTTTAGCGAAATCGGATCTGTTCCGTAAACTGTACTGGACGCCGCTGTACGTGTGTAAGGCGATCGAGTATATTCATCGCCGCTTGTTGGGACGTCCAACCTACGGTCGTCAAGAAAACAACAAATACTTTGACATTTGTGCCAAGAAGGGCTTCTATGCTTTCATTGACGCTATTATCGATTCCGAAGAGTACAGCCAGGCCTTTGGTGAAGATACAGTTCCGTACGAACGGTATTTAACTCCGGCTGGCGTAGCTTTAAGGAAACTGCGCGTTGGAAGCATTCGCGAAGATGTTGGTGCCAAAGTTGAGAAGGAAGAAAAACCACGCTTTGTAGAACTTGGTGCTGTTACTGAAACCAGGACAGAACCTGATGTTCAATTCCGCATCAACCAAGGCGTAAGCAAAAAGCGCGAACAAAGGAAAATCTTTAAGTTGGTGGCAGGTACAACCGACAAAGTCGCTGTCCAAAATACAATTAGTGCTGCCTACCGGCAGATCTTCGAGCGTGACATTGCGCCTTATGTTGCGTCCTCTAGGGAATTCAAGGTATTGGAAAGCAAACTCAGTAACGGCGAAATTACTGTCAAGGAATTCATTGAAGGTTTAGGATGTTCTGGATTATACCTAAAAGAATTCTATGCTCCCTATCCCAATACCAAAGTAATTGAGCTTGGCACAAAGCACTTCTTGGGACGAGCGCCGTTAGACCAAGCGGAAATTAGAAAGTATAATCAGATTCTGGCTACCCAGGGTATTCGCGCATTTATCAGAGCAATGCTGAATACTCAGGAATATGCAGAAGCTTTTGGAGAAGACACGGTACCTTATAACCGTTTCCCAACTTTACCGGCGGCTAATTTCCCGAATACCCAGAAGTTATACAACCAGCTGACCAAACAAAGCAAGGACATTGTCATTCCTAGCTTTGAGCCTGTGAAGCCGCGAATGGACGTAACCCAAATGCCAATTATGGCTAAGGCGATCGCACAGTTGGCAGCAAAAGCAAGGCAAATTGACACAACCAAGCCACTGTTTATTGAACTGGGCCGTTCCTTCAACGACGGTCGCGGACAATCGGTAGAAGTGGGTGTAGGTACTACCCGCCGCAAACCCGCACGCATCTACCGCATGACCGTAGGGACCAACCAAGCAGAAATACAAAAAATCATCGACGCTATTTACATCCAGGTGATGGATGTATTCAGCGGCCAGGTACCTGAGTATTTCCGCCGGCCAGATTTAGAAAGCAAACTGCGCAACGGGGAAATTTCTGTACGGGAGTTTGTGCGCGATCTTGCTAGTTCTGAAATTTATCGCAAGCGTTTCTACACCCCATATCCCAACACTAAGGTGATTGAATTCCTTTTCCGTCATCTATTGGGACGTGCACCAGCAACTCAAGCAGAAATTCGTCAGTACAATAAACTACTGGCTGATGGTGGCTTGAAAGCTGCTGTCGAAGCAATGGTCAACAGTCCAGAGTACACCCGTTATTTTGGCGAAGATGTAGTACCCTATCCGCGCTTCCCATCCCTACCAGCAGGTAACTACCTCGGTAGCGTCAAAGCAGCGGCCGACTTAGTCAAACAATCTTGGTCCAGCTTGTCTCCCTCTGTGCTAACTGGACGGTATAGCCAAAGTTAAACGTTTTTCATAACTTGGAATCCACTAACCAGGGAAGTTATATGCTTCCTTGGTTACCTTAGCTGCTTGTAATGGCAACTTTTCGTAACATTGCTTTCAGAATCGAAATTCCAGTGAAAACATGAAAAGTAATGTTACAAACTATTAAAAGCAGTCATATGTGCTCAGCATAATGCCCGAAAATAATTCCGGAAGGTAGCTGAGTTTGAAAGCTTGTTGACTCCTAATTACTCAAACAGGCTCGGAATCTCATAATTCCAGCAGCTTTTAAGCATTGAGTTAAAAAAATCAAGAGAAAACGAGCTCGGTCAGCCCACAAAGTCGCACCAGTTTCATCAAATTCTGGTTTTATTCGTATTGGAGGAATCCATTAATGAGTATCGTCACGAAGTCTATCGTGAATGCAGATGCAGAAGCCCGCTATCTTAGCCCTGGCGAACTGGATCGAATTAAGAGCTTTGTTTCTAGTGGTGAAAAGCGCCTGCGGATTGCTCAAATTTTGACAGATAACCGCGAGCGGATTGTGAAGCAAGCTGGCGATCAGCTCTTCCAAAAACGCCCCGATGTTGTTTCTCCTGGTGGCAATGCTTATGGTCAAGAAATGACCGCTACCTGCTTGCGCGACCTGGATTACTACCTCCGCCTGATTACCTACGGTATTGTTGCCGGTGATGTTACCCCCATCGAAGAAATTGGTATTGTGGGCGTGCGGGAAATGTACAAGTCCCTCGGTACTCCCATCGATGCTGTGGCTGCTGGTGTCAGCGCCATGAAGAACGTTGCTTCTTCCATACTATCTGCTGAAGATGCTGCTGAAGCTGGCGCTTACTTTGATTATGTCGCTGGTGCTTTAGCATAGGTAAAGCTGTTTAGCTGCTGAAACGGAAGTATTGCAATAACGTTGGAAATAAGGAAATAACAACATGCAAGACGCAATTACCGCTGTTATTAATTCTTCAGACGTTCAAGGTAAGTACTTGGACACCGCTGCTCTGGAAAAACTCAAGAGCTACTTCTCAACTGGCGAACTGCGCGTACGTGCTGCTACCACCATCGCTGCTAATGCTGCTGCGATTGTCAAAGAAGCTGTGGCTAAGTCCCTCCTTTACTCTGACATTACTCGTCCCGGCGGTAACATGTATACCACTCGTCGCTATGCTGCTTGCATTCGCGATTTGGACTACTATCTCCGCTATGCTACCTATGCCATGTTAGCTGGTGACCCCTCCATTTTGGACGAGCGCGTGCTCAATGGCTTGAAGGAAACTTATAATTCCCTGGGCGTACCCATTAGTGCTACCGTACAAGCTATCCAAGCAATGAAGGAAGTAACCGCTAGCTTGGTTGGTCCCGATGCTGGTAAGGAAATGGGTGTTTATTTCGACTACATTTGCTCTGGCTTGAGCTAGGGAGCTAGTTTGCGCTTAATAGCTTAGGTGCGACTTAAGATTAAGGTCTGGAAATCAGTCGTGAGTGCTAGAACGTTATGTCGCTTATCAAGCTAAATTAAGTTGATGAGTGTAAACTGTCTAGTATTGACGCTTGATTTCCAGCCTTTGAGTGAATAAAGACAAGATTTTGAAATAAAAAAGTTTTCACTTTTATTACAGGAGATTTACAACAATGGGGCGCTTGTTTAAAATTACTGCTTGTGTTCCAAGCCAAACTAGAATTCGCACTCAGCGGGAATTACAAAATACTTACTTTACTAAGTTAGTTCCTTATGAAAATTGGTTCCGCGAACAGCAACGCATTCAAAAAATGGGTGGGAAGATTGTCAAGGTTGAATTAGCAACTGGAAAGCAAGGAATAAACACAGGTTTAGCTTAAAATCTCAATGTTCCTTTGCTGCGAGAGATGATAACCTCCCCGGAAGGATACAGTAGCGAAAGTATCCAATGAACAGACGCCGAAATCAATCTGAGGAGTAGTCTTTCTTTATCGAGCCGACTTGACTTGAATAAGTAAGTTATCAATGGAAGGTTCAAAAACCTCGCACGTGGGGAAAAGTGGAGTGCGTAGCTAGTTCATTGTAATTAATTACTATAGAGGAATTATTCTAGGGAGTTGTAAGAGGTCTGTTTGACCTCTTTTTTGTGCTTTAGCTAGATAAAATCAAACATTTTTAGGAGACGGTATCCATGGGTATATAGGGGAACCGGGTCTTCAACTTTTTGTTTTCTTTTTAGCTGTTCGACAGTTTCGTCAAATATGATGAGCGTTTCTTTACCAACTTTTAACCACTCTTGATAGGGTACGCTCATATCTTCTTCCACACGGACAATACTTGCTGGTACCATTGCCCGGTATGCTTCGTTGAATTTTCTGCGAAATCTAAAATCTACTGAAATTCTTAGTCCTTCTGCTTTTCGCCTGACTGTTTGGTGCAATCCACGAGCATCGTTGAAGTACATCGTACCGTGTTGCAATCGGGCTTCTGTATAAGAAACAACCATGGGAATGTCTTTTCCTTCATCGAAGTCGGACATAAACCGCATTGCTTGTAGTTCCATTTCGCGCGGCATTTCACCAGCTTCGATAGTTATATTTTCTATATCGCCAAATAATGGCAAAATTACGACTGTAGCATCTGCTGGGACACCTGCCCAAACATCACTGTGAAGTTTTGAACTGGCAAAGGGTAAACGGGCTTTTTGCGGATCGGTTTTGCCATATACGATGCGGAGATTTACCGGTAAATCTACTGCATCAATCAAATCATTGGCTGCAAATTGGTAAAAAGCTTCAGCGACACTTTTTTGAAAAAGGTTAAAAGCGAGAGTGTGTTCGCGCTTTGGCATTAAAAGTCCAGTTCCAGTGTAGTTGGGCAAGGTATTCCTCGCTTCCAGCAATCTTTGCAGAATTTCCTCCTCTGAAAGAATGATGGGGCTATTTAAACATGCTGAAATATAAGTTGCCGCTGCAATTTTGATGTGTTGAAATAATTCTGGCTTCAATTTGTGTTCGAACAGCAGTCGATACTGGCGTTTGGTAGCCATGCGATCGCTCAACTCGTCAAACAAGCGATCGCCTAGTTGAGAGAATGCGATCGCTCGTTCGTATTCCGACTGCTTGTTTAGTCCTGCTTTTGTTAACAATCCTTTCATAATTATTACCTTGAGGTTTTTGTGCGTGATTTTTTTTACAAACACAATAATTTCATCTTGCCTAAACGGAAATGAGCTCTAGTAGAGTAATGCTTCGGATTCTTCACATAACAGCATCACAATGGATTAGACAAGAACCTTCTTCTCTTTCTGACTTTACAGCACGTCCGTTTGTCCTAGAACTATGTGAACCAGTTAGGGGTTTGCGAGTGCTTGATTTGGGTTGCGGAGAAGGTTATTGCAGTCGAGAGTTACGCGCACTAGGTGCAACACAAGTATGTGGTTTAGATATTTCTGAGGGTATGATCGCTGCAGCAAAGTTGCAGGAAGCTCAACAACCTTGGGGTATTGACTACGAAGTAGGATGTGCTACTAACCTTCAACAATTTGGCGATCGCACTTTTGATTTAGTAGTTGCAGCTTTTCTGTTTAACTACTTAACTACTGCTCAAACCCAGCAATGCATAGCAGAAAT
>Ga0272448_1001144_pt1 | contig 37210 bp, 32 predicted proteins | sample YNPCB0191_FD_202220 | JGI IMG/M metagenome (GOLD analysis project Ga0272448, IMG submission 202220) | Hot spring sediment microbial communities from Yellowstone National Park, WY, United States - YNP-CB-019-1 | ecosystem: Environmental > Aquatic > Thermal springs > Hot (42-90C) > Sediment...
CAATCTACTACAATATTCGAGCCAACTAACTTTCCGTCTACTTCTGCGGCAAAGGTTGCTGTCGGATCTGCCTTCCAACGATGGGGTATGTAGGTAACATCTTTGCTGAACTGAAGGGTATCGGGCAAGTCCTATAAAGGTGCCAAAGGCTAATCTAAAAATGCGATCGGCGGCAGTCAGCTTGGAAGCTTGTAGTGGTAGAATCGAGACATTCATCTCATAATTTACTGAATTGTATGCTCATATTTTAATGGAGCGAAAAGTTTACAATTCTGTAGATTTCAACTTAAACGCTGCCGCAACCACAAAGCCAGTAGTGGTAATGCCAATTGGTAATGCTGTTCAGCTCCGTAAATTAATCCTTTGTGCTGAAGTCCGATCAATGCACCTTGCAAGCTGCCACCACGGGAGAGACGATGTTTTTGGATATACTCTCGACTTTGGGGTTTGTCGGTGGGATCGCAAGCCAAGCATTCCAAAAGATGTACTTGATTGCTGGGGAGTAACATTAACAAAGATTCATAAGTAATAGATAAATCCTTTAGCAGTCCTTCAATTGCTTGCTCTACTTTTTGCTCGGTAATCAATTCATCTGGACGACACAAAGATTGCAAGCGGCGAATTAAAGCTGTAGCATCACCGATATGTCCTTGTACAGCATTTAAAAATAGTTGTACTGCGAGTGAGCGAGAATCAAATGCCAGTCCTACTGCTTGTAAAATTTCCCTTGCCCACACTGCTAAAACATCTTTGGCTAGGGGAGCTAGCTGTACGCTGACAACTGGATAGTGAGTCTGTTTGTGGTGAGCAGCAGTCTCGGCTATGGTTGCTATGAGTACGTAGTTAATACGAGTTCGTTGGTGGATTTCTTGTCTGAGTGTTGTTTCCCACAAACCATCGCGGTCCCAGGAACGGATGTGGGGAAAACTCTGTAAAATTAGAACTACTCGCCGGTCTTGAGCTTCAGCTAAAACTTGAAGTAATTCAAGTAAAACTGTAAATGCTTGCCATAGCTGCTTTTGGTTGAGGGAACGTACGAGTACGAGTTTAGTAGTGTTTTCTTGGCTGTGCAGTCGGAAAAACTCTCTGGCGCTACTTGCCATCCAGTCTTGAATTTTTGCTGGTTCGGTACTTTGAGCGATCGCTTCTGCTAATAATTGCACGAATCTCTCTTCATCTGTGGCGCGAATGCAGTCTATTTCCAGTGCAATTGCTCCTACTGCCGAAGCTGCTCCCCGTACTAATGTTCGTCGCCCGCTTCCCGGTACTCCCAAAACCAACAAGTCACCGTCCTGCGCCAGAACTTCTACTATTCGTTGAAATTCTGCCGAACGCCCGATCAATTCCAAAGGGGTAGACAATTCTAAGTTCACGTCTTCTTCGCCTTCCGAATTCTGGTCCCTCCCTCAAAAAAGCATACTCACTCCTAATTTCGCTAGCAACTAGATTATTTCCCTAATTTTTCGTGCTAAGCGAGTTGGTGGCAAAAAAGTATGCTTTATAAGCTTGTTTGCTTTGAGTTTAACTCCTGGGGGAGTTGGGGACTACAAGTTGTCCCTTGTCGGTAATAGGCATGATAGGCTGGTGGTTAGCAGGCAGGGACCCTGGCGAAGAAAAACAGCAGTTCAAGTCGTGCTTTTGAGGATCTGCAACCTAGATAACTGGCGTAGGGCAAGGAATATTTAATTGTGAAGTTAGGAGCTTTGATGGGGTGCAAAAAGAGGATGTTACGCCCCAAAAGTTCCGGTGACTTGCAGCTTTTGTGGAGAAGATATTTGTACGATCGCATCTAGCAACCAAGGAGCAAAGCGCAGACACCAGGCTGCTAGATGACTTTGCCATCCTACTAATATTTCTGGTGAATCTCTGTGCAAGCCAGAAATTAATGCTCGAGCTACTTGCTGGGGAGTGACGGGAATTACCCAGCGGAATAGCTCGAATTTCTGTATCATGTCTGTATCCGTGAGAGTTGGTAGCAATGCTATAACTCGGATATTATAGGAAGCTAGTTCGTGGCGCAAGGCTTGAGTAAATCCTACAATTGCAAATTTAGTAGCTGAATATGTTGCCATTGTTGGTGCGGCCACTTTTCCCATCAAGCTGGAAACATTAACGATTGTTCCTTCTTTGCGGCTAGCCATACGCCGGGCTATTATTTGAGTCAAAGTGTAGGTTCCCAAAAAATTCAAAGAAAGTTCCTCTTGAACCTGGGGTAGTTTAGACCGCAAAAATGAGTTTTGGTATGCTACACCCGCGCAATTTACTAGTAGATGAATTGGACCGTAACTGCGCCAAAGTTGAGCAGCTGCAACATTTACAAAAATTGGCTTGGTGAGATCGACTGCCATAATCGTCGCTTGTGCTCCTCGGGCTTCGATTTCCTTGGCTGCTTCTGCTAATTTTTGGCGATCGCGTGCTACTAATATCAATCGCTTCATTCCTTGCTGTGCTAGCTCTAGGGCGATCGCCCGTCCGATGCCACGGGAAGCCCCAGTAACTAAAGCTACCTTACCTTTCAGGTTCATTTCAACCTCCAAGATTCTGGCCTTACCGCATCTATACTTTGCCAACTACAAATTGCATTGAAGCTTTTTCACTATTCCACATGCAGCAAGACAAAATATTTTCACAGCCGTTAACTTTGTTTACCCATGCCAACATCGATGTAGCTCATGGCTTACTCCTTTTCCTGGATACTGGGGATGACTGGGTTTAGCTTGAACACACTTTAGCAATTAAATCAAGTATTCGCAATTTTTTTTAATAAGTATTTCTTAATATTCAATGAAAGTGATTAGAGGTAGTAGTATGTTTCTGTATAAGTTTTTCTAAAGATTATTGATTTTATTAGTAATTTTCCCTTTGATTTGTTATGGAAAGTGCCATAAAAAGAACTCAGAGTTTAGGGTTCTGAGTTCTCTACTGTAGCTGTAGGCGCGCTACGTGCGGGTTTTCGTTAGAGAAAAATTAGTTGTGGTGGCGCCTTTGCAGTCTAGCTTGTTACTTGTTCAAGATTTGATTAATTCCACTGGACAAGTAATGTTTGTTCCTCCCAAACCGCAATATCCACCAGGATTTTTGGCTAGGTATTGTTGATGGTAGTCTTCAGCGTAGTAAAATTCGGGTGCGTCTAGAATTTCCGTAGTAATCTTTCCATAGCCGGCGGCGTTGAGAGCTTTTTGATAGACTTGCACAGATGCTTCTGCTAGTTTTCTTTGTTCCTCAGAGAAAACATAAATTCCAGAACGGTATTGAGTACCAACATCGTTTCCCTGACGCATTCCTTGGGTGGGATCGTGGTTTTCCCAAAAAACTTTGAGGAGATCGCTATAGCTAATAACTTTGGGATCGTAGACAACCAAAACAACTTCGTTATGGCCTGTCAGGCCGGTACAAACTTCTTTGTAAGTGGGGTTGGGTGTTATACCTCCAGCATAACCAACGGCTGTAGTATAAACTCCAGGCAGTTGCCAAAACTTACGTTCTGCTCCCCAAAAGCATCCCATACCGAACATTGCCTTTTCCATGCCTTCTGGAAAGGGAGGCTTAATGGGATTGCCGTTAACATAGTGACGATTGGTAACTGGCATAGCCTCAGCCCGTCCTGGTAGAGCTTCTTCTGGGGTGGGGAGGGATAATTTTTTACCAAATCCAAATAGCACCATTGATTTTGACTTTAAATTTACTTTACTTAATATTTTAATAATTTTTAGCGATCGCTCTCAGGAGGAGCGAGAAAAATAGCTGCGCAGCCCATTCAAAATTGGTATTAATAGTAACAGCATAATACTAGAAAAGATGTCTCCGCCCCAGCTGTCATGCAGCCAATGAAAAGCAACTTCTTGATTCGTGCCGTGGAAGTAAGCTAGCAAACTGTTACGCACAATATTACCAGCAATGCTAAGGACTACTGCCATTGATAAAAACCAAAGGGTTGTGCGGCGCGAAGATAAAGCACCAGTCCAGTAAAGCAGCATCAAGCTAACATACACGGTGGTGAACAACATTTTTAATCCTGCGCAGTAGGGAGCAATTTCTACTATCCGTTCTCCCACGTAGATATTGATGCCATCAACTTTCACTGGCATACCGAGTTGATTTAGTATAAAACCGGCGCTACCAGCGATAAAACTTTGTAGGGGAAAGGTATAAAAAGCTATGATGTAAGGTACCGAAGTTGGGGTCGCCAAAAAAGCTAACAACAAGGGAAATCTTTGTAATTTCAAAGCTGGAACTCCTTTGAGCCACAAGCACGCTCCTGTAAGGATAGTAACCAAGGAGAGATTAACCCATTCCTCCAGTCCGCTACAGTAAAAAACTCCTCCGACCAGTAGCAGCACAGCGCCCAAGGGATGGGGGCGTTCTGGTAGTTTTTGCCAGAATTTTCGTCGCGTCCAAGCAATATAGGTGGCAAAGGGCAAACCAATAATACCGTGGCTAAAGTATTCATGTTCTGTACTGATATTTTTGTGCAGCCAACCATCTAACCAGTGCAGAATAACAGGAGCATATAGTAGCCCCAAAAGCCCGAGAATAAATAGGTCTAACAATTGCGGTGAAAATTGGGGTTTGACTCGGAGTTGGGAAACCATAAATTGGGCAAGTTTTTTTAAGGTGAAACTATTGCGGCTAAAGCGCTTACAACTTGTTTAATTTGGCTGTTGCTCAAGCCTGGATATATCGGTAGCGATAAAATTTGCTTTGCTAGCATTTCCGCATGAGGAAAGTCGCCCACTCGATAGCCCAAGTTGGAAAACGCTGGTTGGAGATGACAGGGAATAGGATAGTGAATGCTACTTTGAATTCCTGCTGCTGTTAACTGAGCTTGGATGGCGGAACGTTCTACAGGACAAGAATCACAAACTCTAATTACGTAAAGATGATAAGCGTGTCCGTTTCCACTGTGGTTTTCTATAGGGATAATTCCCCTAGCTTTTAGGGGCGCGAGTTCAGTATCGTAGCGCTGGGCGATATACAGGCGATCGCGATTCCATTGCCTCAGGTATGGTAATTTTTGGTGCAATACGGCTGCTTGGATTGTGTCTAGACGGCTGTTAGTACCTATGTGGCTATGAAAATACTTTCTGGAAGCACCGTAATTGCGCAAGCATGTCATTGCTTGCGCCACCTGCGGATCTCGGGTAACAACCATACCACCATCACCCCATCCTCCTAAATTTTTGCTCGGATAAAAACTAAAAGCTGCTGCTACTCCTACGGATCCAGCACGATATCCTTCTCGTTCGGCTAGATGTGCTTGTGCTGCGTCTTCAAAAATTAGTAGGTTATAGGTGGCGGCTAGGTCTAGTAGCTGTTGTGGCGATACCATTTGACCGTACAGATGTACGGGAATAATCGCTTTCGTTTTGGGTGTGACTGCTTTGGCTGCAGCTTGTAAATCAATTAAAGCGGTGTGCGGATCGCAGTCTACAAAAATTGGTTTGGCTTTGGCGCGCAACACTCCAATCAATGTACCCACGAAGGTGTTAACTGGTAAAATTACTTCGTCACCGCGACCGATATTGCAAGCTTGCAAACCCAAGGCGATCGCGTCAGTACCCGAAGCTACCCCAATCCCATATTTTGTGTTACAGGCTGCAGCAAAGGCGACTTCAAAATCTGCAACTGCTTGCCCTAAAATAAAATCTCCCTGTTCTACTACTGTTTGGATTGCTTTTTGCAGTTGTTTGTGAATCGATTGATGTTGGAAATTCAAGTCTACAAAAGGAATTGCGAGCGGCGGATTATTCGTTTTCATAAAATACTGCAAACTCTCATCTGGAAATTTTTTAAAAAATTCTTAACTTTTTTCTCCACTAGTGTCATAATTAAGGAAAATAAATTTTCTATTTTTACTAGTTGTTTTCCTAACTAGATTCATTTAATCTCGATATTTCAATGCAGAAAATGAAAGAAATTTCTGGCTGGGTATGGCGGAATTTAGAGGTAGTAGATATTTGCCAAAACCAACTAATTAAAAAAAATCTTTCCTGACCACAGGAAGAAAAAGTTTTTTATGGATTTGAGGAAAAAAAGACAAGAAAAATGTAGTAATATCATTTGGAGAGATATTTACTATTAATTTGCTTCTCAGTGTTATGGTACCCAAATAGATGTCAATATTAACGTATGAAATAGAAGAAAGATATCCCGAGAGATGGTAAAAAGAAGAAAGTAGCTTAACAGCAATGGCTACCTGCATGAAAAAGTTCTCAACAGTCAAAATTTTTTACTCTTACCTTGTTGATCCGAAGCCAAATTGGGGAATGCTTAAAAGTAGCGAATAACCCATAGATAGTGGTTATATGAATTACAGTATCGATAAGCGATCAAGGTAGCAGTGGTAATGGTAGAGCCTGAAAACAATTTTCTATCTCAAAAGGATGGTTGGGCATCCCCAGAAAGTAGAGAACAACAACGCCTGCAAGCATTGGCAGAATTGGGTTTACAACAACCAGAAACAATTCCAGTTTTTGAAGAAGCTACTCAAACTGCAGCCCACTTTTTAGAAGCGCCAATTTCGATTTTGGGATTTGTGGATCAACAGCGCCATTGGTTTAAGTCGGCGGTGGGTTTATCCAGACTAGGACTGATGAATCAACTGGCGCAAACCCGTCAATTGTCACGTTGGGAGTCTTTTTGTACTCAGGTAGTAGAAAGTTCGCAAACAATAGTTATCAACGATACAAAAAAAATAGTCAACACAGAGTTAGCTAACAGTAGGTTGGTGCAGGATTACGGTATTCGTGCCTATTTAGGAGCGCCACTGTTCGACGCCTGTGGAAATTGTTTGGGTGCGTTAGCAGTGATGGATTTGGTACCGCGTAACTTTACTCATCGAGATATTGAATTTCTACAAATAATTGCTCGTTGGAGCATGAGCGAATTTGAACGCAATCGTTTGTTACAGATAGTTTCCAAAAGTACGGCTTCTCAGAGAAATTCTGATTTTTTGCTTCCAGAAGCTGGTATTGATGAAATCAAAATTAATCCAATCACATTACCAACTAATTCACTTCCTACCAACCCACTCAAGTTAAAGCTTTTAGAACAATTAACTCAGGAATTGCGCACGCCTTTGACGTCGGTACTGGGTATGGCAAGCGTGCTCGGACGGGAAATATACGGTCCTTTGACTTCGAAGCAAAGAGAATACTTAGATATTATCCAACATAGCGGTCGCTACTTACTGTCATTGGTAAATGAAATTGCAGAACTGGGAGCAATAAATGACAGTCAGACAAATCTAAATTTGGCTCCTGTAGACATTGAGATGTTGTGTCAGCAGGCGATCAATTCTCTAGAAGAAGCTGCTCATCGTCGCGAACAGGATATTCGCCTTTCTATCGAACCGGGACGGAATCGCATTTGGCCTTTAGATAAGGATAAAGTGCGACAAATTCTGTATCACCTGGTGTTCAGCGTAATTCAACTATCTGCCACTGGCAGTATTGTGCGGATTCACGTTTCCTATAAAGATAATGCTCTAAATATTACGGTCTGGGTTTCCCATCCTTGGTTAGGAGATGGAATTACGGAAGTCGATCCCTACTTGCGTCTCAATAGCTCATCTTTAATAGAGTTGACTCAAGAGACAAAAGTTCATAATAATTTGGAAAATTCAGACCAAGAAGCGAATTTACCAAAAACAGTAGAGCAGTTAAATAGCGTTAGAGTTTCTATCTCGAATCTCGAGGATATAAATGAGCGGTATAGCAATCTTTCGCGAGAAAGCTTGGGTCTTTTGCTCAGTTGTCAGCTAGCGCAGTTGCACGGCGGGTATATTTCCATTCAGAGAACGCCAGAATCAGGATACCGCTACGTAGTGACTTTGCCTCGAAATCAGGAGAAAATGCAGACAATGAGCGATGTTTCCTCAAATACTGCTTCTTCTTAGCAAAAAAGTTAAAAGCAATAGCAAGACAGCAAAAATAATAGAAACGTATTAATACCAAACATCTTTTTTCTATCTTCAGGAATTAACTGTCTGCAATTAGCATAGACTAGAGGCTTTTTAGAACTGCCTGAATTATCATTGAATCTGCACTCTGTGCTAATTGTTTACAGCATGTTATGAATTTAATCTGGCAAAAATTGACTTTATCTGATTTCCCGCTGAAAGAGTATCTTAGTACTAGCTATCTGCGCAGTTTTGTGGTGGGTGTAGGGAGCCGTTGGCGGCAAACTAGTATTTTAGTGCAGTGGGGAGATGTTATTGCGGCGGTGTTAGTGAGCTTGGTGTTAGTTTTAGCACCGTTTACTGTTAAAAATACAACTTTGCTAGGGATTTTACTGGTAGCTTGTGCAGGTTTTTGGCTGCTGTTGACTTTATCTGAAGATAAAGTTGTATCTTCGCAGAGTATTTTAGCCACTCCAATTCATTTGTTGGTATTACTTTATGGGGGAATCTGTGTGGTTGCGACGGTTCTGTCTCCGGAAAAAAAAGCAGCTTTAGAAGGGTTAATAAATTTTAGCCTTTATTTGCTGTTTTTTGCGCTGTCTGCAAGGATACTGAAGTTCCCCAGGATTAGGTCTTGGTTGCTAGTTTTATATTTGCATGTATCTTTATTTGTGGGCGTATACGGGGTACGACAGAAGTTTTTCGGTGCAGCACAATTAGCAACTTGGGTCGATCCGGAATCTCCCTTGTCGAAGAATACGAGGGTTTATAGTTATTTGGGAAATCCGAATTTGTTGGCTGGTTATTTGTTACCGGCGGTGATTTTAAGTTTGGTAGCAGTGTTTGTCTGGCAGGGATGGCTGCGTAAAGCTTTGGCATTGACTATATTTATAGTAGATCTTGCCAGCCTTCGTTTTGCTGATAGTCGTGGTGGCTTTATTGGTTTGGCGATCGCTGCAGTTATTTTTGTATTATTACTGCGCTACTGGTATGGCGAGTCTCTTCCCCAGTTTTGGCGAAAATGGTTAGTACCGATACTTTTGGGGGTTTTTCTAGCTATATTTGCTGTTGCAGTTGGGGTTTCAGAAAATTTTCGCCTGCGGATGCTCAGTATTTTCATGGGTCGTAAAGATAGCAGTAGCAACTTTCGCATTAACGTCTGGACGGCGGTGGTGAGAATGATTCGTGACTTTCCGGTGTGGGGAATCGGACCCGGACACGACGTTTTTAATAAAATTTATCCACTCTACCAGCTGCCTCGTTATAATGCGCTCAGTGCTTATTCGATTTTGCTAGAAGTGACCTTGGAAACAGGGTTTATCGGTTTAGTGAGTTTCCTGTGGTTGTTGTTAGTAATATTTAACACTGGTTGGTTACAACTGCAACGATTGCGGCAATTAAAAAGTGCGGATGGTTTGTGGTTAGTGGGGGCGATCGCTGCTTTAGCAGGAATGCTGGGTCACGGTTTTGTGGATACTGTATGGTATCGTCCTGCGGTCAACAGTATCTGGTGGTTATTAGTAGGTTTAATCGCTAGTTACTGGACTTGTTTGAATCAACAGCTAACTCCACAACAAGCAAATTCACTTTATTCCGAACCGGCGCCAAACTAAAGTCTCGCAAAAGAAAGCCTTGGAAGTAGATATCTCCAAGGCTTTTATGCGGTGGTACTTGCAGGCATATCATGAACAAAGAAGATATTTAAAGAAGATATTTATGGATAATAGTATGTTGCTAATTTATTCTCTGTAGCTGGTACTGCTGACAGCATTGGGATCGCGATAGCGGGTGGGTTTTTCGCTGCGTTTTCTTCCAGCTAGACCAGCTAAGCCAAATAAGCCTAGCAATCCCAGCCAACCCCAATCAAAACCTCTATTATATGTTCTGGTGTCTGTGGTAGTGGTGGTTGCGTTTCCAGGAGAGCTCGTTGTTTGTGCTCGTGCCGATAAACTTAAGGGTAGAATGCCGATGCTGAGGGCAATAAATCCGGCACTGAAAATTTTAGTTAGGCTATTTCTCATTTTTTACTCCTGTTATTTTTCTTTGGTTACGCACCACCATATCGGCTTCCCCAATCATCAAAATCAACCCTTGGCTACAAAATCCTGTTTTTGAGATTCTTGCTTGGGGTACATAAATTACTGCTGTCCTCTTGGAAGGCTAGGATAGGATTAATATTTAATATCCGGTTAGACATTGATATTGGTTTAAAATCATCAAACAGTCTAGAAAATTTTTCATTTTTTAAGTTTCCACACTAGTACGATTTTCAATGAGTGATAAAAGTGACGGTTACAAAGTTGTTAGCGATAATCGACAAGCCCGGTATTTGTATGAAATTCTCGAGACCTACGAAGCTGGTATTCAATTGACTGGAACTGAGGTGAAATCAATCCGTGCGGGAAAGGTCAATCTCCAGGATGGTTACGCTCTGATTCGCAATGGAGAAGCGTGGCTGATTAACGTGCATATTTCCCCTTATACTGCCAGTGGACAATATTTTAACCACGAGCCGCGGCGCACGCGCAAACTTTTACTGCATCGCCAAGAAATTCGCAAGCTGATTGGTAAGGTGGAGCAGCAGGGCTTGACTTTGGTACCTTTAAAAATGTATCTCAAACGCGGTTGGGTAAAAGTTAGTATTGGTCTCGCCAAAGGCAAAAAACTGCATGACAAGCGAGAGGACCTCAAAAAACGGCAAGACCAGCGTGAGATGCAGCGAGCAATGAAGAATTACTGAGTTTGGCGAGATTGGGGACTAGGGTTTTGTTGTTAGTCCTCTATTCCCAATATCCAGTTAATCTTTCCCGCGCATTAGGTGAATCTTTAAATAACCCCAGCAAGGGAGCGAGAACGATACCAAAGACAAAGCCTCCAGCATGGGCCCAATAGGCGATTCCACCGCCTTCCATTCCGATATTGGTTGGTGCTTCCAAGCTAGCGACGCCATAGAGAGCTTGCTGGAGAAACCAAAATCCCAGAAAAAAGTATGCTGGAACGCGGAAGGTTGGAAAGAAAAATCCCAAAGGAATAACGCCTATGACTTCTGCTGTGGGAAAGCGAATGATGTATGCTCCCATCACTCCCGCGATCGCTCCACTTGCTCCTAAAGAGGGAATTGCGGATGTTTGTGAGAAGTACCACTGACACAAGGTAGCTAAAACACCACAAGTCAGATAGAAAAATAAGTATTTAACATGACCCAGTTTATCTTCGACGTTGTTGCCAAAAATCCACAAAAACAGCATATTGCCAGCTAAGTGCAGAAAACCACCATGCAAAAATTGGGATGTAATCAAGGTTACCCATTCTGGTATAGGTTGGTGGATGTTAATACCTGCGAAGCTAGCTGTTAATTCCCGCGGTACTACTGCGAATAGGTGAAAAAATTCGTTTAGGTACTGGGGAGGAAGACTCGCTTCATAAAGAAAAACGAGGACGTTAGCTGCGATTAGCCCATAAGTAACGTAGGGCGTGATTTTTGTCGGATTGTTATCTCTAATTGGAACCACAGCAATCTTTTTTGTTTTTCAGAACTAGACTTACGATACCTAATTTTTAGAGCGTTTTTTGCTCTCCTCTAGATAGATTTACCACGCCCAAGGCAGAATGTTTCTGAGGTTAGTAATTGTGAGTTAATCAGAGGATTTTAAGTATAAATAAATACATAAAATTGCCGAAACAGTTATTTTAACAAGGAATGGAAGAGCTAGATGAGTTAAAGTTATTTAGTAGGAATTTTAGTCTTGAATAATGGTGTCGAAAGTAATGTAATTGTGTCTGGTCTGGTTGCGAGTAGCGTACTTTTAATTACTAACCAGAGGAGAAAATCAACTGTGCTGTCTATATATCAAGAGAAATGGAAATTTTCTTCTCTATGGTTGAAATTATCTTCTCTAAACTGCAAAATTAACGAAGTTAGAGAAAAATAATTTTGTCGGGATAATGGTTGAAATTAAGAAAATCCTGCTATCAGTGAAGACTAGCAATTCTAGCAATTGTGGATGTGCCAGAAAAGACAAGGATTTTGATAGTGGATTCCTACATTTGTACATAATTTCATTACTGATTTTTTGATTTTTTTAAGCTAGAACTATATATGTATAATTAAATGTCGTTTGATTAAGGAATTCATTTGGGATAATATGTTACAAATTATAAAAACAATAGTAGTGAAGACAGATATGGTTAGATTTTAAGTTTAAGTATGAATTCATTTGAATAATACCTCTTGCAAATATAAAGATAAATTTGCAATTATTCCTGGAGAGTGTTATTAGCTGTTAGTCATATCATAGTATGAAACATAAGAGTACTTTTATTGTTTGCATTCACTGACAGTGTTCGTAGAAGCAAAATTATTAGGAAAAAATGCTAGGGGTGTACTTTCCATGCCCTTGACAATCCTTGTAGTGGATGATGATGTGGGCACTCGTTTGTCTATCAGCGATTATCTTGAACTGTCTGGCTACTCAGTGATTACTGCTAATGACGGTCAAGAGGCCTTGGCAATGGTGGAGGAATTCCATCCTGATTTAATGGTGACCGATATAGTGATGCCGCGAATGAACGGTTATGAATTGGTACGTCAGGTACGTCAAAAACCTAGGTTTCGCTTGCTACCTGTAATTTTGTTAACAGCACGAACCAGGACACAAGAAAGAATTCTTGGTTATCAATCGGGATGTGATTTGTACTTACCCAAGCCTTTTGAGTTAGAAGAGTTAGGAGCAGCTATTCGCAATCTCTTAGCGCGATCGCAACTAATTCAGTCTGCTTACAATACTTCCTACCCGTCTACAGCTACGGTGGAGTTAATTTCAGAACTTACTCCTAGAGAACAAGAAGTCTTAGAACTTCTGACTCATGGTTTTTCCAACGCTGAAATGGGGCAAAAATTACACCTTAGCCCAAGAACAGTGGAAAAGTACGTTAGTAGTTTGTTGAGAAAAACTGCGACTAATAATCGAGCTGAACTGGTACGTTTTGCTATTAAACATGGTCTGGTAGAGTAATTAAGAAGTATTAATATTTTTTGTGACAAGGTTGCTATTGTTGGTGTAGGGGTGTAACTTGTCTGTAAAAGTTAAGTGAGTTTCCCTGAGGGTAAGAGTCTGGTCTTGCTTTTGCAGCTGCCAAGCGAGATTCTATCTCCTCTAGCAGAGCTTGCCATACTTCATAGCCATTTTCGTTCAGATGCAAGCCGTCTGTGGTCAAATCTTCTCGCAAATTACCTTGAAAGTCAGCAAACCAACTATACAAATTTAAGAATTTAGCTTTTTCTTGGCGCGCGATTAAAGCTAGTCGACTGTTAAGGCGACGAATGCGGCTATTGGAAATAGAAGAAAGCCGAGTCGGCAAAATAGATTGAACAAGAATTAAGCTACCTGGATGTTCTTGGCGCAAGCGTCGAATAATAAGACGGTGATTGTGTAAAATCGTTTCATCGCTGACGCCTTTACGCAAGTCATTGATGCCAGCCATGACGTAAATAATATCTGGTCTGGTGGCAGCAAAAGCAGACAATCTTTTCAAGATCCCACCAGAAGTATCCCCAGATATTCCCTGATTTAGCCATAATTTCCCAGCGGGTAGTTTCTTATTGGGAAACCACATACTCAAAGAATCACCCACTAAAATGTTTAAGCGGTTTGCGCCTTGGGCTTTAGCCATTGCTTTGGCCTCCATTACCAACAAGCTTTTCCAGTCTTCGTAGGTAAGTTGAGACTTTTTGGTGGATTCTATGAGAAAGGATTGCTGTTCGTCTTTGTCATGGAGGCGTGTATAAATTTGACCAGCTTTGAGGGCTGCTAATCTTTGGTAATAAAGTTGACTGCCAGATAAAAATTTTCGAGTTGGTTGGTACGCTAAGGGAAGAGAAGATTCAACTGGTGTGGGCAAGTTTTGGTTGCGAAATTTTGAAGCTACTTTTAGAGCTGCTACTGCTTGCAAACCTTCTTTAGCACTTAACTGTAATTGATTTTTTTCTGGCTTAAAGATGAATGGCTGTGGCAAAGTTGTAGCTGGAATAGCTAATCCTACGATCAAGCCTGCTGCCAACCAGTAAAAGTTCTTCATTTCACAAGTTCTTCCCATAGCTATATTTACTATTTTTTAATGACAGCGCGGAGGTTTCCTCCGAGACGTGCAACTGTTTTGCGGAAACCCCCTGTGAGGGCGAGCTGCTTCGCCTACAGGCTGATTGCAGGAATTTTGCTGAATCAGCTAAGTAGTTACCTTTTACAGTATTTACACTGTATCGGTATATTTAGCTAGATAGGAAGATTAGTTTTTACAGTATCTTTAATGTTTTTTCCTGAGATTACAAATTTAGTTTGATATTTTATACTTCGATTCCTGGATTAACGGGCATCTGCGAACCTGCACTGGCTGCTCTTGATATAAACTTCGTTTATCTCAAAAGACATCCAGCGACGTTTAAGTTTTTCTGCTACTTTACCTGTGGTATTGGAACCTGCAAACGGGTCTAATACCATATCGCCCTCATCAGTTAAAAAGTTTACAAAAAATTCCACAAAGGATTCCGGGAAACGAGCTGGGTGCGGTTTGATGTTTTTAGCTTTGCAGCAGCGTAAATAAGCGCTGTTAGATTCGGTATTGGCTATTTCTAAAAGGTTGGGAGGAATTGCCCCGTTGTTGTTTTTAGAAAAATGAGTAGAAATTTTGTGTCCGGAAGGTCGTTTTTTGGGTTTGTATCCTTTTTGCAACAGCAGCTGCATGGAGTCGCTATAGGGTTTTAAAACTTTTCTGTTATCAGCTTTTGGATAAGGCGTTTTAGATAACCACCAAACTACATTGACAGCATCTTTTACCCTAATACGCCTGATATTTACCCATTCAGCTGGTGCAGGTAAGCGAGCGCTGTTGTAGTGATAGAATTCTTGAGCCAAATATAAGCCTACATCATTGCACAACTTTACTAGCAGCTCGTATTGGTAAATACTTCGCACCGGTAATCCTGGAAGATACGCGCCACCTAATTCCAATACCAAGGATCCGTCAGCAGTTAAAATCCTTTGGAATTCGTAGGCAAAAGGTAAAAACCATTCTATATATTTAGAAGCGCTTTCATTTCCATACTCTTTTTTACGAGTCAAAGCAAAAGGCGGCGAAGTAAGAATCAAATTGACACTTGAAGATTCTACAGATTGCAACAGCTGCTGGCTATCTCCCAGGTAAATATCTCCGTATTGATACGAGAAGTAAGGTATTAATTTTTGTGGCGTTAATTGTTTGGATTTCAAGGACTATTTTGTCAGAAAATCACAGTTTGGGATTTATAGTTTCTTCTGCTTATGAAAAAATCCCCCACTTTTTATGCAGGGGATTTTTTTATTTACCTACTAAGCCAGGGATGCATTAACCGAACTTACCAGCCGTCGAGGCAATCAGGAAGGCTGCGTAGGTTAGAACATAGCCCACGGTAAAGTGAGTTAAACCAACCAAACGAGCTTGAACGATAGATAGAGCAACGGGCTTGTCCTTCCAGCGAACTAGGTTTGCAAGAGGAGTGCGCTCGTGGGCCCAAACAAGAGTTTCAATTAACTCTTGCCAGTAACCTCTCCAGGAGATGAGGAACATGAAGCCAGTTGCCCAAACTAGGTGTCCGAAGAGGAACATCCAAGCCCAGACAGACAGGTTGTTCATGCCGTAGGGGTTGTATCCGTTAATCAACTGAGCGGAGTTAGCCCAAAGGTAATCGCGGAACCAGCCCATCAAGTATGTGGAGGACTCGTTGAACTGAGCGACGTTGCCTTGCCAAATACCCAGGTGCTTCCAGTGCCAGTAGAAGGTGACCCAACCAACTGTGTTTAATGCCCAGAAGGTAGCTAGGTAGAAGGCGTCCCAAGCGGAGATGTCGCAAGTACCGCCACGACCGGGACCATCGCAAGGAAAGGCGTAGCCGAAGTCCTTTTTATCGGGCATGAGCTTGGAGCCGCGGGCATCCAAAGCGCCTTTGACCAGTATTAGTACTGTGGTGTGGAGTGCCAAAGCAAAGGCGTGGTGTACTAGGAAGTCCCCAGGACCGATAGTTAAAAACAGAGAGTTGGTACCGGAGTTGATAGCATCCAACCAGCCTTGCAACCAAACGTTGCCGTAGTTGGGGTAGGCTGTGTAAGCAACGCTATCTGGGTTAGATAATAGGACGTTTAGTCCGTACAGCACCTTACCGTGAGACGCTTGGATAAACTGAGCGAACACGGGTTCGATCAGGATTTGTTTCTCTGGTGTGCCGAACGCAACTACTACGTCGTTGTGAACGTAAAGACCGAGAGTGTGGAAGCCCAAGAACAGGGACACCCAGCTCAGGTGAGAAATAATCGCTTCTTTGTGCTTGAGGACACGATCGAGTACGTTGCCTTTGTTTTGTTCGGGGTCGTAGTCGCGAACCCAGAATATGGCGCCGTGGGCAAAAGCACCAAGCATTAAGAAGATAGCAATGTATTGGTGGTGAGTGTACAGCGCTGCTTGAGTTGTGTAGTCCTTAGCTATGAAAGCGTAAGGAGGCATGGCGTACATGTGTTGTGCCACCAGGGAGGTGATGGTTCCCAAAGCAGCTAGGTGAATACCTAACTGGAAGTGCAGGGAGTTGTTGTAGGTGTCGTACAAACCTTGGTGAGGCAGGTTGAACTGTCCTTCGCTATTTGTACCCGGAACCAAACCAGCTTTGGAGTTGAGCATTTCTTTAATGCTGTGGCCGATTCCAAAGTTAGTCCGGTACATGTGGCCGGCGATGATAAAAATTACAGCGATCGCCAAGTGGTGGTGAGCCATGTCGGTCAACCACAGCGATTCTGTTTGGGGATGAAAACCACCCAAGAATGTCAGTATTGCTGTACCAGCACCTTGGGAGGTACCGAACACGTGGTTAGCAGTGTCGGGATCGGAGGCGTAAACTCCCCAATTACCTGTAAAGAAGGGTTGCAAGCCTGCCGGGTGGGGCAGAGTGCTTAAGAAGTTGTTCCAACCTACGTGCTGTCCGCGAGATTCGGGGATCGCAACGTGGATCAAGTGGCCTGCCCAAGCCAAGGAGCTCACACCAAACAAACCTGCAAGGTGGTGGTTAAGGCGAGGCTCAGCGCTCTTGAACCAGGAAAGGCTGGGACGGAACTTGGGTTGCAAGTGCAACCAACCAGCAAACAAAAATACTGATGCCAGAATGAGGAGGAACACGGCTCCCATGTACAGGTCGTTGTTTGTCCGCATTCCGATGGTGTACCACCAGTGGTAGATACCAGAGTAAGAAATGTTTACTGGGTAGTTTGCTCCACCTTGGGTGAAAGCTTCTATTGCTGGTTTGCCAAATTGGGGATCCCAAATTGCATGGGCGATCGGACGGATATGAATCGGATCTTTAATCCACTGTTCAAAGTTACCTTGCCAGGCTACGTGAAATAGGAGGCTGGATGCCCACAGGAAGATAATTGCCACATGACCGAAGTGAGTTGCGAAAATCTTTTGGTATAGATTTTCTTCTGTCATGCCGTCGTGGCTTTCAAAATCATTTCCTGTCGCCATCGCGTACCAGATCCGGCGTGTCGTCGGATCCTGGGCGAGATCCTGGCTAAATTTTGGAAATTTTGTCGCCATAGGTTTGATAAATCCTCTGACTCTTAGCCATCAGGTATCAGTCTTGTTAGTTGTTAGTTGTTAGTTGTTAGTCAAATCCTAACTACTAACCCCTAACCACTAACTGTTCGAGCTGGTTGCTAGCCTAATGAAAGAATGTGTGCGTGGAAGAACGCCCATGTGGTGGCAATTCCTCCCAAAAGGTAGTGGGCTACACCAACCGCACGACCCTGAATAATGCTCAGAGCGCGGGGCTGAATTGCAGGTGCCACCTTTAGTTTATTATGCGCCCAAACAATGGACTCAATTAGTTCTTGCCAGTAACCGCGACCGCTGAACAAGAACATTAAACTGAAAGCCCATATAAAGTGAGCGCCCAAGAACATAAGTCCGTAGGCTGACAGTGCACTTCCGTAAGAATTAATTACTTGCACTGCTTGTGCCCACAGGAAATCGCGCAACCAACCGTTGATGGTAAGGGCGCTTTGAGCCCAGTTGCCACCGGTAATGTGAGTTACATTACCAGCTGCGTCTACTGTTCCCCATACGTCAGATTGCATCTTCCAACTAAAGTGGAAAATCACAATCGAGATGGAGTTGTACATCCAGAACAATCCCAGGAATACGTGATCCCAACCGGATACTTGGCAGGTACCACCACGACCGGGACCATCACAGGGGAAGCGGAAGCCCAGGTTAGCTTTGTCTGGTATCAGACGGGAATTGCGGGCAAACAAAAATCCCTTCAGGAGAATTAAAACTGTAACGTGAATGGTAAAAGCGTGAATGTGGTGAACTAAAAAGTCAGCCGTGCCCAAAGCAATTGGCATCATTGCCACTTTACCGCCGACAGCAACAATACCACCGCCAAAGGCGTAGCTTGCTGGTTCCAGTGCGTTTGGTGCTGTTGAGCCTGGTGCTAGGGTGTGTATGTTTTGCACCCACTGAGCAAACACGGGCTGTAACTGAATTGCCGTATCCGAGAACATGTCTTGGGGACGGCCCAAAGCACGCATGGTGTCGTTGTGGACGTACAGTCCAAAGCTATGGAAGCCAAGGAATATACAAACCCAGTTGAGGTGAGAGATAATTGCATCTCGGTGACGGATAACTCGATCCAAAACGTTGTTTTGATTCACAACGGGATCGTAATCGCGCACCATAAAAATGGTAGCGTGAGCAGCACCACCGACGATAAGGAAACCACCAATCCACATGTGATGGGTGAATATACACAGTTGGGTGGCGTAGTCGGTTGCCAAGTATGGATATGGGGGCATGGCGTACATGTGGTGTGCCACGATGATGGTCAGCGAACCCAAGAAAGCGAGGTTAGTTGCCAGTTGGGCGTGCCAAGATGTGGTCATGTTTTCGTAGAGACCCTTGTGACCTTCACCGGTGAAGGGACCTTTGTGGTTTTCCAGGATCTCTTTAATGCTGTGACCGATACCCCAGTTGGTGCGGTACATGTGACCGGCGATGATGAACAATACCGCAATCGCCAAATGGTGATGGGAAATATCAGTCAGCCACAAGCCACCCGTTACTGGGTTGAGACCACCTTTAAAAGTCAGAAAGTCTGCGTATTGACCCCAGTTCAATGTAAAAAAGGGTGTTATACCACTGGCAAAGCCGGGATACAGTTCGGTCAACAAGCCTTTGTTGAGAATGAACTCATGGGGCAAGGGTATGTCCTTGACGGACACTCCCGCATCTAACAACTTGTTAGTGGGAGCTGATACGTGGATCAAGTGACCGGCCCAGCCCAAAGAACCGCAACCAAGCAACACCGCCAAGTGGTGATTTAGCATCGACTCCACATTCTGGAACCATTCCAGTTTCGGAGCGCGCTTGTGGTAGTGGAACCAGCCAGCAAACAAAAACAAACCAGCCAACACCAAACCGCCTATAGCCGTGACGTACAGCTGGAACGAGTTCGTGATTCCCCAGCCGCGCCAAATTTGGAACAAGCCGGAAGTTATCTGAATGCCGTGGAAGCCACCACCAACATCCCCGTTCAAAATGTCTTGACCAACAATTGGCCAAACCACTTGTGCACTAGGCTTGACATGCAGCGGATCGCTCAGCCAAGCTTCGTAATTTGAAAAACGAGCACCGTGAAAAATCATCCCGCTCAGCCACAAGGTCACCACAGCTAAGTGACCAAAGTGCGCTGCAAATATCTTGCGGGAAATGTCTTCTAAATCACTTGTATGTGTATCAAAATCATGGGCGAGTGCGTGCAGGTTCCAAATCCAAGTAGTGGTTTTGGGACCTCTGGCAAGGGTTCTATCGAAGTGACCTGGTTTTGCCCACAGTTCAAACGAAGTCGGAACCGGGTCGTTATCGACTATGACTCTTGCTTTTTTTTCCTCTCGCTCCGGAGGACTTATTGTCATTCGACCTCCTCTCTTAAAAAGGACTGAGGAATTGTATTGACCACAAGCTGTCTTCGTGGATTTTATATACCCAGTTCCCATTCTCCATTTTTTGGATACTCGAGCTGGGATGAAGACCTTGTGTGGGGAGTGGTTTCTGTTGAATTATAAAGTCTTCTCTTGTACATTGTTGGAGACTTTTTAACAATAATTCAAAATCCCCAGATTAATTGTGTTATATGCTTTCCAATTCCAAAACACTGGTCAAAAAGTCAATAGTTTCTTCATTTATTTTACAAAGCTAAACAATTCGTAAAACTTATGGTTCTATTGAGATGGAGATCTATATAAATTAGGGAGAAAAAATAGGTTTTCGTCATGACTTATACCAAAACATAGTTAAATAACTGTAGAAACAAGCAGTCAAAATTGTTACGCAAAATTTTCCACAACCCTGACATTTTTGACACCTAGAAGGGAGCGGAAATTAGGAATTTTAGATTTGAGATGTAAGGCTAAAGAATTAATAAAGAATCAAAATTTCAATTCCGAATCAATGCATGCAATCACCCAATAGTCAATTTCTAATTTGTCAAGGCAAAATTTGAGATCTTCCACTCAAGTCTCAAACAAGGATCTCCAAAATATTTCATCTTTTGGGCTATAGTTCCCAATGGTATGGTTCGCGCCAAAATGCAGTATGAATCTGTCTGTTGTTTATGAACGGGTAAAACACATGAGCTTGTGGTGGATAAAGGTCAAGGATTTAATCACATTGCTGCTTGGGGTACTTTTTGTATTAATTTTGACTAGCTGTAGCAACCAAGCCATCAGCCAGCAACCATCTGCTAATTCGCGAGAAAGTTCCGCTGTAGCAACAGGAAAAATTTCAGAAGTCGCTCCGCCAGCAGTAATTCAACAGCTGCGTCAAAACTTGGAAATTTATCTTCCCCAAGTATCAATATTAACTCCTAAGCCGGGTGAAACGTTGCAAGATACCACCGTCACAGTTCGCTTGCAGGTAAAGGATTTGCCTATATTTAAAGATTCGCAATTAGATATGGGGCCAAACCTGCATGTAATTATCGACAATCAACCGTATATAGCAGTTTACGACCTCAATCAACCGTTAGTTTTATCAGATTTGTCTCCCGGTACCCACACTTTGCGTGTCTTTGCTTCCCGTCCTTGGGATGAAAGTTTTAAAAATGAAGGCGCCTACGCCCAGACAACTTTTCATGTTTTTACCAAAAGCGACGAAAATAACCCAGATGCGAATTTGCCTCTTTTAACATACAACAGTCCTAAGGGCAACTACGGAGCAGAACCAATTTTACTCGATTTTTATCTTACAAACGCCCCCCTGCATCTGGTGGCGAGCGATCGCTCCAAAAACCAATTTGCAGATTGGCGCATCCGCTGTACCATCAACGGTGAAAGTTTTATCCTTGATCGCTGGGAATCTGTTTACCTTAAAGGTTTCAAACCTGGTAAAAACTGGATCAAGTTAGAGTTTCTCGACAATCAAAGCAATCCCGTTAAAAACGAATTCAACAGCACAGTTAGACTCATAACCTACCAGCCAAACGGTCAAGACACCCTTTCTAAACTTGTCAGGGGAGAACTTTCAGCCGAACAAGCGCGCGCTATTGTCGATCCCAGCTACGCAGCTAAAGCACCAACCACAGAAGTTGCGCCTGCAATTTTGCCCCAAAAAGAAAAACAGCCTGCAAGTAAAGTCGAACCAGCACCAACTTCGACTGTTGCGCCCACACCTGAAACTGAGAAAGCACCTGCAACTACTGACCTAGAAAAATCAAAAAATAGCTTTTCTAAGCTTTTCCAAAATCGAGCCAGCAACACATCTGTTCCGCAAACAACAGAAAATTCTCCTCCTCCTACGCCACAATTACAATCGGAAGTTGCACCAGAACCCGAGGCGAGCGAGTTACCCCAAGAGCAATCTGGAGCAAGTAAATTTTTCCAAAGTTCTGAAAAACCAATTTTGCAACCCACAATAGGACCAGCTTCTGGAAGATCTTCTCATTATCCAGGCAGAAACTCAAGCTATTGAATTATAAAATGGCGATCGACAAAAACCCTGACTTCACAAAGAAGTTAGGGATTTAAATTTTAATTAGTTTTAGGAAGCTTATTTGATGCGTAAACTTCTGGTAGTTGCCACCAAGCTAAATGAGGATATTGATGGTGCTGTTGATGATAGCCAAAATGATAGCAGGTAATAAATGATAGCCAAACAGGCATGGAAATCGTTTGGGAACGGTGAGGTTGAATATAACCTTCTTTTGGCTCGCTATGAGTCAGGAACGTGCCGAAGTAAAATAATTGCAAAGAACTTAACAGTGAAGGTAAGGCCCAAAAGAAAATAAGATTTGTGTGAGGTAAGTGTAGAACGTAGTGAGCGATGTTATATGCAACAAGCCAGGCTAGGATTTGCCACCAACTCCAGTAACTTTTCATAAAATGAAAATACCAGGCCAAAAAATTTTTATGCTTGCCATCATGAAAATCAGGATCTAGTTTGCTAGCAGGATAACGATGGTGCATCCAATGCTTTTTTAATAGGGTTTTATAGGATAAAAAGCCATACAGAAATAGACACAATGCTCCCGTAAAATTATTTATTTTTGTATTGCTGGGAAAAACCACACCATGCATGGCGTCGTGAGCGGTAATAAATAATCCTGTATAAATAAAAGTTTGCCAAAGTATTGCTAATAGTAACTGAAAGATATGCCAGCGGGTGAAGCTAGATGTAAGTAAAAAAGTTAAGCTAGTTGCCCATATTCCTATAATCGCAATAGCAATGGCAATGCCAGATGTCCCAATAGTGGGTTTGCTAGTAGTCTTGATGAAGTTGACAAAAGTTAACTGTTTTGATGGCATTAGGCTTGACTCCGCCGCAACTTGTGAAATAATTTATACATTTATCTATCTAGTCCCGATCGCTGAGCGGGGAATTTCAATATCGAAATGTTTAGATATATTAAAATATTTTAATTAAAATTACACGGGTTGGCTCTGTCTGAAGAGTAAAATTTACTTGGCTAGTGGAAAAGTAAAGTTTTGTATGTATTACGATTTATGCCCAAAGAGATTATTAGTAAAAATTAATACAAAATAAATAATTTAATTACTTAAAATCTAGCGGAAGTTAGAAGGCGTGCTGAAGATTGTTGCTCAAACTAAATAGTAAAGAGATTTTTAACTGTAGGAATTGGGAAAGCAACGGCTATTTTATTTGCTCGCAAAGGATATGACCTAGTGCTAGCAGCTCGTGATAGCGATCGCCTGCAAATAGTAGCTCAGCAGCTGCAAAGTCTTGGCGGTACAGCACCATTAACAGTTAGTTGCGATGTCACCAATGCAGCGCAAGTAAAAACACTGGTAGATAAAGCGTTGGACTATTATGGTTATATAGATGTAACAATGCTGGCATTTATGCATCAGCACCGGTACAAAAATTTTTCCTAGAAGATTGGCATCTTAGTTATAGATACAAATTTGTGGGGATACATACATACCATTAACGCTGTTCTACTTCATTTTCTGTAAAGAGGAAAAGGAACGATTGTTAATGTCAGTTTCATTGGTGGTAAGATAGCGATTCCTTATCTTGTTCCTTACTGTACGAGCAAGTAGGGTGTTACAGGGTTGACACAAGCGCTACATGCACAATTAAAGCCACAAGGAATTCACGTTTGTGACATTTATCCGAATTTAATTCAGTCCAACTTTGTGGAACGGTCAATCATTCGGGGTAAAGATGAACAAGACACTGCAAGTCGCCGTCAGCAGCTGGAAAATATTCTTAAAAAATCCCCTGGTTGAGAAACCTGAAGATGTAGCAAACGCTATCTGGGACGCGGTTAAAAATCACAAATATGAAGTGTTTGTTGGTTCTGCTCAGTTTTTAAAAACCGCAGAACGATTTTTTCCTGGTTTGTTTCAATGGGCTTTTCAACAAATCTTTAAAAATAAAAGATAGCCCCAGAGATAACTCTACTGTTAGTATTCCAGAAATAGCAGGTATTTAGGAAAAATTACCCGACTCGCATTCTTGTTTGGTAATATGGTGGCGATAGCGAAACATGGCCTCTAATTGTAATTGTACCAGCCAGCCGCCTAAAAACTCAGCTATTTGTCCACCGGGCAAAGCAAAGGAAATTTCATCTGTTAATCTGGTTTTTCCCATTTCTGCTTGAAAGCGATGTTGGTGTCTCCAAAACTCAAAAGGACCGGATATTTGTTCGTCGGTAAACAAACGATATTTTTCGTATTCGGTGTGACGTGCTAACCAACGCAAAGGTAATGGACCAAGAAGTAGGCGAAATTCAGTAATAGCTCCTACACCCAAACCTCCTTCACGCCGAATTACTTGCAAAGGTTGCCAAGGGGGGGTAAGTAATTGTAAAACATCTGGTCTTTCATGAAACTTCCAAACTATCTCTACCGGTGCGTTAATAATTGAGGAATACTGAAAGTGCAACATCAAGAAAAACCTCAAACTTAGCCTTCGTATTCAGTATCGATGTTGATATCAAGAGTATCCTCGTCGATACGGATATACAAAATATTAGGACGACAGCAAACTTGACAATCTTCTACGTAAGATTGTTGTCCTCCGCCTGTTAAATCAACAAAAGTTAAGTTCATTTCCCCACAGTAAGCGCAGTAATATTCTGCTGTTGTTTGCATTTATTTATCAATGTTAGACTTGAGATTTCAAATTGCTGCATTGATTAATAATTAGCATTTTGCAACTACTTTTTCTGGTTTTTCTGAAGGTTGATGAAATTTGCTTGTAGCATCAGCTAAATGTTTTAGTAGTGTAGATGAAGGTAGAGGACCTTGTAAATGATTCCAGGGTAAAACTTGTTGTGTAGACCAATGAGAGTGAATGTAGAAATCTAGCTCGGGAAGTTTTCCTTGTAGTTGTTTGAAAGCGCGTTTGAAACTACCTAAAGAATTACCGAAGTTGCGGGTTAGCTGCAAAAGCTGTGATAGTCGGCGATCGCCTCGAGATAATAAAGCTTGAACGAGTGACCAATTGTAACTTTCTGGACGAAAATCTATTCCTCGTGATTGCAGTTGTTTTTGTAAAAATTGTAACCGCTTTTGAGCTTGACGATTTACTCCCAACCACTGAAAAGGTGTATGGGATTTGGGTACAAACGTGCTGCAGCTTAATGTTAATCGCAGACCGGCAGTAGCTTTTTTGATATCATTCATCATGGCTACGGTAGCATCTAAATCTTCTGGTTCTTCGCCGGGGATTCCTACCATTCCGTATAGTTTTAAATGAGTTAATCCTCCTGCTTTAGCGTTGATCGCAGCTTGGATAATTTCATCATTTTCCAGCTTTTTATTAATTATTTGCCGTAATCTTGGCGAACCGCTTTCTACAGCAATTGTGAGGGATTTTGTGTCTCGTTTGGCTAGAGTTTGGGCTAATTGTACAGTGACGGTGTTAGTTCTTACCGAAGCGATGTTCAGACGAATGTCGTCGTACTGTGGCTGACTGATATAATCTAATAATTTCTCAAATTCTGGGTGTTGAGTAACTGAAGCTCCCAATAATCCGATGCGATTTGTAACTTTTAAACCCCTTTCAATTGCTGGTATTAATGAATTTTCTAAACTAGCGGTTCGAAAAGGTAAAGTGAGATAACTTGCCAGACAAAAACGACACATTTCTGGACAGCTTCTCACCACTTCTATCATATAAATATTTTCCCAAGCTGCTTTTTCCGTAACTACTGTTGACGCTGATAAAACGTTTCCTCGATAAGTTTGTTTTTGTACAACAGCGGGTATTTCTGGAGAAATTGGTTGAATGGATTCGATCGCACCATCTAATTCGCGATAGATTACTTCGTACAAGCTGGGAACGTATATTCCTGGTATTTGGGCGAGTGCTTGCAGTTGAGTTTGGCGATCGGCACTTCTAACTGCTTGATAGGCATCGATAAAATTATCTAGGAGCTGTTCCCCATCTCCTAATAAAATTACATCAAAAAAATCTGCAAAGGGTTCGGGATTAGCTGTAAGAACAGAACCACCACCGAATACAAGGGGATGATGGCGATCGCGCTGATTTGCTTGCAAAGGAATTTTCAGAGATTCTAGTAAGTTTAAAATATTTACGTAATCTAATTCCCAGGATACGGAAAAGCCGAGTAATTCTGGCTGGCTTGGTAGTGGTTCGGATACATCGGTGAACAAGCGACTTACTCGCACATCTGAACGCATTGCCAAAGTTGCCCATACAACTTGATATCCCAAGCTGGTAATACCCACGCTGTATTCGTTTGGAAAAGCGAAGATCGTGGCGATCGCATCGCTTTTGGGAGTAGCGGGAGTAAATAGAAGGCGTTCGGCAGAAAATACAGAGGATATCACAGAGTTAACTTGGCAAATAATAAACAATAAGAAATAAAAATAGCTCGTTTATTTTTGATTTTACCTGTATTTAATTTTAAGCCATAAAATTACCATATTAAAAACTAAAGTAAGAAAATTTGCCAGTATGATTGCTACATCCTGACGTAAAACTCCATAAACTAACCACAAAAAAATACCAATAATGAAAGTAATCAGCATCGTATAAGAAACGTCTTTTGCTGATTTCGATTGCCATGTTTTAATCATCTGCGGCAAAAAAGCACTTGTAGTGATAGTGGCAGCAGTTAGTCCTAAAATAGTGAGAAATTCCATAGAAAAAATTCATGCGCTGTCAAAGTCGCAGTAGTTAACTTTTGCTCAAAAATTATACTAATCTTCAACAATTGCACGCATTTGGCGATGAGCGCAAAGGGTGTAGGTAAAAAGCAAGAAGCTCTAGCGTTTTGTGCGTGCTGGAGGAGGATAATTATAAAACCTGACACTGACCGTGGTGACGCAAAAGATGATCGCACAAAACCAATGCTACCATTGCCTCTACCATGGGGACTGCGCGGGGTAATACGCAAGGGTCGTGGCGTCCTTTAGCTGCTAAGACAGTTGGTTGACCTTGGGTAGTTACTGTATTTTGCTGTTTTGCGATCGTTGCTGTGGGTTTAAAGGCGACACGCAAAATTATATTTTCGCCATTGGAAATTCCTCCTTGAATACCACCGGAACGATTGCTGCGAGTGCGAATTTCACCTTTTTCATCAATATAGAATTCGTCGTTGTGTTCGAATCCGCTTAACAAAGTACCAGCAAAACCAGAACCAATTTCAAAACCTTTGCTTGCAGGAAGGGACATGACACCTTTAGCAAGATCGGCTTCTAATTTATCAAAAACCGGATCGCCCAGACCTTTGGGAACATTGCGCGCTACACATTCAACTACGCCACCAATAGAATTACCATCTTGCCGCGTTTGTTCGATCAGTTCAATCATTCGTTGCGCGCATTCAGCGTCTGGACAGCGAACAATGTTGCTTTCAACTTGTTCTAAGGTGACGCGATCGGAATCTATAACTGCTTCTAAATCCTTGACGCGCTTGACGTAACCGATAATTTCTACACCTGCAGCTTGTCGGAGAATTTTTTTGGCGATCGCTCCTGCTGCTACTCTACCAACTGTCTCCCGCGCCGATGCTCTACCGCCACCTTGCCAGTTACGAATGCCATACTTAGCATCGTAAGTTGCATCTGCATGGGAAGGACGATACTTAAGTGCCATTTCATCATAATCTTGGGAACGAGTATCTTTGTTTTTGACTAAAATTGCGATCGGTGTTCCCAAAGTTTTCCCCTCAAATACCCCAGAGAGAATTTCACACTTATCTTCTTCTTTGCGAGGCGTTGTAATCTTACTTTGTCCCGGACGCCTGCGATCTAGTTCTTGTTGAATTTCCTCAACTGAAATTTCCAGTCGGGGAGGACAACCATCAATTACAACTCCCACACCGCCGCCGTGAGATTCGCCAAAAGTGGTGACACGAAAAAGATGTCCAAATGTGTTGCCCATGATGTTGAGGAGGTATTGTCTAGATAATATTATTACTTGAACGGCTTGCTTGACATGTACAAATTTAGCTAGTAAGACCAAAAGCTAGAGTTGTCCCGTGATTTTTGTCTTGAGAGTATGTCTCGATTGCGAGTCTTTATTACCCGTTGCCTCCCTACTGATTTACAACCATTGCAGCAAATTGCTGATGTAGAAGTTTGGACAGAACGCCGACCGCCTCCCTATGAGATTTTACTAGCAAAGGTCAAGGAAATAGACGGCTTATTGTGTTTGTTGAGCGATCGCATCGACCGCCAATTAATAGAAGCTGCAACATCTCTCAAGGTTATCAGTCAAATGGCAGTAGGATATGATAATGTAGATGTTTCATCTGCAACCGCGAGGGGTATTCCGGTGGGTCATACTCCTGGCGTGCTCACCGACGCGACGGCTGATTTTACCTGGGCTTTATTAATGGCGGCGGCGCGGAGAATTGTGGAAGCAGATAAGTTTACCCGCGCACTACAATGGCAAACTTGGGAACCAGATCTTTTACTAGGAGCGGATATTGCGGGTGCAACTTTGGGAATTGTTGGTTTGGGACGTATTGGACAAGCAGTTGCTCGTCGCGCTCGCGGATTTGAGATGCGAATTATTTATACGAGTAGAAAAAGATGCGAGCCAAAATTAGAAGTATCTTTAGGTGTGGAGTTTGTAAGTTTTGAACGTTTGTTGCAGGAATCAGATTTTGTCAGCATCCATACACCTTTAACCGCAGATACCTACCATCTTTTTGGTGCGTCCCAATTAGCGCTGATGAAGCCGTCTGCTATTTTAATTAACACAGCAAGAGGGCCAATTGTAGATCCGCATGCTTTATACCAAGCTTTATCCTGCGGTCAAATTGCAGGTGCTGCTATTGATGTTACCGAACCCGAACCAATTCCTGCCGACAGTCCTTTACTAAGTCTTGATAATTTAATTATCACCCCTCATATTGGCAGCGCTAGCCGCCAAACGCGAAAAAAAATGGCAGATATTGCTATTGAGAATGCGATCGCTGGACTTCAAAAGCGGCGTTTGCCTTATTGCGTCAACCCAGAAGTTTACGAAAATTTATAGAGTTGATTGAGATTTTTTTGACACAAAATTGTTTTGGGATGCTGGTATCCCAGGCTTTTTTCGAAAATAATAAGCGCTTGTTCTAACATTTTTTTTGCCTCTGGAATTTTTCCTTTTTCCTTTAGCAACATAGCTAGATTATTTAAGGTAATCGCCACCTCAGGATGGGTAGTACCCAATAACTTTTTTTTAATATCCAAGGCTCGTCTGTAGGCTTTTTCTGCTGCTTGCAATTCTCCTTTAGCTTGTACGTGAGCAGCAGCCAAATTATTTAAATTTCTTGCCACTTCGTAGGAATTCCGGTGAGATGGACGAGCAAAAAAATCAATCGCTTCCTGAAATAACTCAATTGCCTCATTCCATCTGCCCAATCCGTGTAAAATACAGCCAAGTGCTGCTTTGCTAGCGATCGTGTCTGCATGCTCTTTACCTAATAATTGCACGTGCAATTCGTAAGATTTCCGAGCTAAATATTCAGCTTCAGTATCGTGACCGCGACAATGTTCTAAACTAGCTAAGTTATGGTAAATTACTGCCACCAATTGATTTTTTTCACCGTATTGATTCAGTAGAGTTTTTAGTAAAGTTTGATAAATTTGTTCTGCTGCTTCCAAATTTCCCCAGTGTTTGCACACGATCGCTAACTCATTTAATAATGAGAGCAAGACTCGTTGTTGTTCGATTTCCTGAGATTGAGCTAAATTAATTGCTTTTAAATAAAAATGTTGGGCGGTGGCGTATTTGCCTAGAATGCGAGCTAATTTACTTAAACTGCTTAAAATTTGTAATTCTAAAGAAATCGGTATCGAAAAAGCAGGAAGACATTTTTTTACTGTTTCTAAAGCTTCGAAAGCAGCTTGAGCTTTGATGAAAGCTTCGTTGTATTTAGCTTGAGCTTCTAGAATTTTCGTGAGATTGTGTAATTTTATGACTTTTTGAAGTAGTGACTGCTGTTGTAAACTGAAAATATTTTTCAGAGTTTGGTTTGGTTGAGCTTTCATGAATTTTTCTCACCACAATTTTTATTTTGCAGTTTTTCTATGGAATGAAATTGTCGAGATAGCTGAAAATTGGCACTGAAAACTGTAACTCATTACCTCACAGAAAGTAACGAGTTTGTTGTGGCAAATAATTGATGAAATTTCTCAGTCATTGCTAAAAGCAGGGAAATTTTTGATTATTTTCCGCCTGTCCTCGATAGAACTAACTCTCGGAAGCGATCGCCCCTTTCCTCAAAGTTAGCGTATTGGTCAAAACTTGCACAAGCAGGAGACAGCAACACCACAGGTGCTTGATACTTTTTCGCCAGTTCCACCGACTTGAAAACGGCCTTGTCCATTGTTTCGACAATTTCGTAATTATTGTATCCTGCTTCCTGTAAGCGTTTGGCAAATGTGGGTGCTGCATTGCCAATTAGCAAAACAGCAGCTGCTTTGGCTTTAATTTTTGCTATCCAACCAGTATCATCACCAGCTTTAGCTTCACCACCAGCGATGAGAATAACTGGACTTTTGACCGATGCTAATCCAACTTCTGCAGCATCGTAGTTAGTAGCTTTACTGTCGTTAATAAAGTCAATTCCTTCCCAAGTGCAAATGTGTTCTAAACGATGGGGAACACCAGGAAACTCTCTGATGGCGCGAGAAATAATATTTGGTTCTATTTCTGCTAGTCGCGCTGCTGCTACTGACATCAGTAAATTTTGCTGATTGTGTTCTCCTACCATTCGCAATGCAGATACCTCTATAATTGCCTGGGGTGGGGAATTGGCAGATAATTTTTCTATCACCCAGCCATCTTCGATGTAGAAACCCTTATCTCCTATCAAAAAATTTTTGCCTTTAACAGTTGTCCAGTAAGCGTCCGACCAGTGCTTCAGACCTAATTTGCTTAAATACGCATCGTCACCGTTGAATATCTGTATTTCAGACTGACGCAGCAAGTGAGCTTTGATGTTGTAGTAATTTTCTAATGTTTTGTGGCGGCTGAGGTGATCGGGGGTGAAAGTAGTCCACACGCCTATACGCGGTGCTATGGAGGGGGAAGATTCAATTTGATAGCTGCTGATTTCTGCTACGATCCAATCGGGAAGCTTTGGCGCTAAGGCAACTTCACAGGCTGCATAACCGATGTTACCGCAAGCTGGTGCATCCAACCCTGCTGCTTGAAAAATGCTAGCTATTAAAGAAGTGGTGGTGGTTTTACCGTTGGTACCGGTAATTGCCACCCAGGGTCTGGAGTGGAGATGTCGCCAAGCAAGTTCCATTTCCCCTATGGTTTCTATACCTAACTCTCGTGCTTGCACCAAGGGGGGGATATCCCAAGGAACACCAGGACTGACTACTACTAATTGTGATGGGTCTGAACTGCTGAATTCTGGTGAGTACCCGAGTTTGACAGAAATTTGTTCGGTTGCTAGTGCTTGTTGTTGCTTTTGCAGGTTTGCGGTGGTGCTTTGATCGCTTAGCACCACCTCCCATCCCTGCTTTTTCAACAATCTCGCCGCAGCGACACCGGATTTTCCTAATCCAATTACATGGGCTTTGGGCATAGACTGTAGTAGAAGTCCCTGGTTAAGCACTCCCTATCCTAACGCGTCTTGGCACAATTTACACTACCTTTTGATAGATGATAGCTAGAAGTTTTTGACAATTGCCCCAAAATCCGCCAGTACGCGAGCGTGGTTGCGCAACAAACCAAGTAAATGTAGCCGATTGCGCCTAATTTCAGGATCGGGATCCATCACCAAAACGCTTTCTGGACCATCAAAAAAGTTACTTAGCGTTGGAGAAATTTTTTCCAGTGCTGATACTAGCAGTAGATAATTGCGCGATCGCGCTGCAGCTTCAGTTTGTGGTAACAATTGTACTAAGGCTTTGTAGAAGGCTGCTTCCGAAGGTTTTTGAAACAATTCTGGGCGCACTGCAGCTTTTGGATCTAGTTGTTTTGTATCCAAATCTCCCTGTGCTGCTAAACGTGCAGAACGGTTGACGGTTTCGTATATTTTATCCAAGGTGCCATCGTTGCGAATTTGCTGCAAAAACAGGGCGCGATCGCGTACGTCCAATAAATCTTTTAGCGCTCTTTCAGCGTATTCTGGATCCTTTTCTCCCAAAACAGCATTTACCAAGTCGTAGTCTATGCGTTTTTCTTCTTGCAGTAAAGTCCGAATTCTTTGTAGTAAAAAATCTTCCAAAGTAGCAATTAGTTCTGTTTTGTTGCCTTTGTGAGTTGCCACAAAATCTGTAGCAATTTCCTCTAACAGTTGCTGCAAATTAATTGCTAAATTTGCCGTCCATGTAATGTTGATAATTGCATTAGCCGCCCGACGCAAGGCAAAGGGATCGGAAGAACCCGTGGGAATCATTCCCAATCCCAAAATACTTACTAACGTGTCTAATCTGTCTGCTAAACCGACAACTTGACCTGTAATGGTCTGGGGGAAAATATCATCTGCTTTGCGTGGTAAGTAATGTTCAAAAATTGCCGTTGCTACTGCTTGTGGTTCTCCGCTGGCTAAGGCATATTTTTGTCCCATAACTCCCTGCAATTCCGGGAATTCATAGACCATTTGACTTACTAAATCTGCTTTGCACAATAAAGCAGCGCGGTGAATGTAATGGCGTTCTTGTGCATCTAGTTGCAACTGTTGTGCAATGCGATCGGCTATTTTGGATATTCGCTCTACCTTATCTAACAGCGAACCTAAATCTTCTTGGAATGTAACTTTTGCTAATTGAGGTAAAAAGCTATCTAAAGGTTTTTTCAAATCAGCATCGTAGAAAAATTTGCCATCAGCTAAACGAGCTCGAATTACTCTTTGATTTCCTACAGCAATGATATCTGATTTGGCTGGATCTCCATTAGAAATGGTAATAAAATATGGCAGCAATTGTTGATTTGAGGTAGATAAGGAATACGTGTCTAGCTTTTGTTCTTCTCTCTTCTTAAAAATAGGAAAATAACGCTGATGATGCACCATTATCGTGGTAATTACCTCCGTTGGCAAATCTAAATACTCTGTTTCAAATTTGCCAATTACCGCTGAGGGCCATTCGACAAGATTAGTCACTTCTTCTAACAAATCTGGATAAATTTCTGCCCTGCCACCTACTTTTTCCGCTAATTCCCTTACTTGTTGTGTAATAATTTTTGCTCTTTCTTCGGGATTGACAATTACGGATGCCAACCGCATTACAGTTACGTAATCGACAGCTTGAGGAATAATGACCGGTTCGGGGTGCAAAACGCGGTGTCCTCTGGAGAGGCGATCGCTTTTAATAATCTCGGATCCGTTTGCTAATTCTACAGGTAGCACTGCTTCATCTAACAAAGCAACCAACCAACGAATCGGACGAGCAAAGCGTAAATCTCCATCACTCCAGCGCATCAACCGCTTACCTTCCAAACCCAAAATCCATTGGGGGACAAGTTCTGCTAAAATATCTGCTACCTTACGCCCGCTAATTACTTTACGTACAAAGACAAAATCCCCTTTGTCAGTAGCACGAACTTCTAATGCATCTAGTTCCACACCTTGTTTTTTGGCAAAACCCTGTGCTGCTTTTGTCGGTCTTCCATTTTCAAAAGCAACTTGCGCTGGAGGACCTTTAATTTCTTCCTCCCGGTCTGCTTGCTGAGATGGTAAACCTTTGATCAGTACCGCCAAACGTCGGGGAGTACCGTAAATTTCTATCGTGTCACTGGTAAGGTTGTTTTCCACTAGAGTTTGGGGAATAAGTGACTTCCACTGCACTACAGCGCTGCTCAAAAAACTTGCAGGTAGTTCCTCTGTACCAACTTCTAATAAAAATGCAGGCATAGGATTATCTTTTTAATCAAAGCGTGTTTGCGATCGTAGTAGCTAACTCAAACAGTTTACCGCGCCCTTGAATGCACAAAAGGTGTGCAGATGACACACTACCCGCATACGGATGGGCGATCGCCGGTAGAGACAGCAAGCACCTTCTCAATCAAAAATCGTCAGATAATCGATCTGACGACGAGCAATAGCAAGCCTACTAATTTTTGCTGAATACCTACAAATATACAATTAAATCAGACAGGAAAAACGCGGCCTCTCTAACAGCAACAGGTAATTATAAAGACTCGTAAACATTTCGCACATCCGGAGTAACTTGTTCTATTAGAAGCTGATACAATTGCTCAGCTGAGCGATCGCTGTCATTTGATGACGCTAATTGACAAGCTTTTGCTAATGCCACCTCTAAAGTTGCAGCCCATATTGCCATGCTTTCTAACGTGGTGACAACATCATCTATATCTAATTTATCCGAACTGTCCTTGATTCGAGTCATCCATGCTTTTAAATTACTGAGATTCTTTTCCAATGCGCTTTGGGTTTCTAGCATTTAGACTTTACCTATCCTATAGAAGATAATGTGTATTTTAGTTGCAGTTCAGCTACTGATACCTCGCTGCTACCTAACGATGTACCATACACTATACTGTGGTAACTTCCCTACTATTTTTTAGTAGTATTTTCTTGTCTATGGCAAGTATATATTTATTAGTAAGGCAATAATTGACAGTTAATTTTTATCACCCACTAAGATTATAGAATTGCAAGAATTTCCTTTTCTTTGTTACTTGTATCAAAAGCTCTGCTTGTTCCCAAACAAAGTACAAGAAATGATAACTTCCAGAAGTTTTACACATCACTTTGTCTTGCTTTTGACGTTGTAATAAATACTATTTTCCTGAGGGAAGTAGAGTGCTTGCTAAAGATAACGACTTACAAGTTAATAGACTTTGCATTAACTAGCAACAGTTATATTTTTGAAGTCACATCACCTGTTTTCCTCCTTGAGACTTTTGTTTTCTAACCTTCACTCTTGTTGGTACATCAGTAGCGCCTACTAATTGTAAATCATTCTGTCAAAGGACTGAGAAATTTACTGTAAACAGCCACTCAAAAAAGACAGTAGAAATACAAGCTAGCTACTACTAGCTTACTTTGGAGCAACTGTGGTGAGAAATCATCGCCAGCACTGCTTGCGTCATTGCTAAGTTACTGGCTAATGCAACTTGATTGCGTTCAATTACTCCCAGCACGTTTCGAGGATTATCTCTAGCGACCACGGGTAAAAGATACAATCCCCTCGCTCCCATTCGAGAGAGCGCTTCCGCAACCGATTCATCCTCATAGGCGTAGAGAACTTCAGTCGTACAAATATCTTTAAGCAACTTGTTAGTTACAGGAGTAACAACAGCAGCTCCTTGAGAGGAGAATCCCGAGCTTTTGGCTGCTGTTTCAGCCATTTGGGCAATTTCTCGACGAATATCCGCAAGGGTAACAATTCCTATTAACTGCTGTGTTTCATTCAAAACTAAAGCAGTATGACATTTATTTTGCAGCATTGTTTGTCCAGCTTCCAGCAATGGCATAGATGCTGGTAAAGCAAAATAATCTCGAGTCATAACAGTAGCGATGGGCACATTTTTCAGGATTTCCAACTCGTCCTGGTCCTGCAAATTTACTCCCATCTGCTGCAAATTTAATCCTTTTACCGATTGACCCAGCTGCATCAGTTCTACAAACCAAACGCTGACCCCAACAGCTAACATCAAAGGCAAAATAATCAGGTAGTTGCGAGTCATCTCGAATAGCAACAGAATTGCAGTCAGCGGCGCTTTAACGCTACCTCCCAACACAGCTGCCATACCTACCATGGCATAGGCGGGGGGTGGTGCAATTTCGATTTCGATACCAGACCAAATCGCCATCATGGCGCTACCGTAAGCTCCCCCCAAACATGCTCCCAAAAACATCGCCGGTGCAAACACACCTCCTACCAAACCACTACCCAAACTAATAGCAGTGGCTATTAACTTTGCTATTAGCAGTATGCAAAGCAGTTGAGGGGAAAATTGCTCTCCTTGCAAAATCACTTCCAGTACGCCATAGCCAATTCCCAGAATTTGCGGCAATTGTAAAGCTAAAAGTCCGACGATCGCTCCTCCCAACAAAGGCTGTAGGATTTTAGGCAATTTCTCCAGCCTCAGAAAACCAAGACTGTTACCTCGAAAACAAGCTTGCAAAAGTCGAATAGACTGGATGTAAGCAATAGAAACCAAGCTGGCTAATATTCCCAAGCCAAAATAATTGATGCACTCCCAAGGGCTGAGTAATTGATAAATAGGTAAATCGAAGGCGGGATGGGTTCCCAAAAAACTTTGGGTAATCAGCGCCGAAATCACGGCGGACAGAAGAATCAAACTAGCCGCCGGAGTAGTAAAGCGGGTTCCCAAAACCACCTCCACTGCAAAAAATACCCCCGCAATAGGAGCGTTAAATCCAGCAGCCAATCCCGCAGCTGCTCCTGCACCCAGCAACAAGCGATAGCGTTCTTTGGAAACCTGAAAAGTTTGTCCTAATAAAATGCCAACATTGGATCCGATTTCCACACTTGGACCTTCAGGACCCAAAGATGCTCCGGTTCCCAGAGAAACAGCAGCAGCTAACATCTTAATAAGGGGTCGCAGGGGAGAAATTTTTTGCACCCTGGTATCGTGTAGCAAGCTAGCAAAGTCTTGTCCTAATAAATTTGGAAATCGCCAATGCAAGATACCAACAACCAATCCTCCTAACGCGGGAATGGTTGCTAAGGTCCATGCTCCCCATCTTGACAAGTAGCCAAGCAGCTGGTCAAAGGCTAAAAATTGAAACAGGCTAATTAAATTTTGGAACAACACGATCGCAAGTCCCGCACCCCCACCAATAATCAACGCAGAAAAGAACACCAACACTTCTGGTGATGGTTGCAAGCGGTTTAAAAGACTTGTGAGGCGATCGCTAAGGGAAGGTAATTTCGCTCCCAACGGTGGCAGAATTTTAGTTTCTGTTGTTGTGGTCATTGATTGCAACTTTGAGAAAAACTCAAACGGCAAAAAGATGTAATTGTGTACAATACCAAACAGTCTATGAATATTCTTAGCGAATTTGACACAGGCAAATTCTTACTGCCGTGTGTTGCTCAGAAAGCTTTTCGATCCTCAGTAGCTTTTGGAGTGCTTGTGGGTGCAGCAATTGCTTTCACGCTTGGTCTAGCTTCCTGAATTTGGTTGAAAATACAGTAATTTTACCAGCATGGAAAGAACTTGACTTTCACAATACAACTTATTTCCTCATCATTTCTACAGATTTGAAGGCCATAATCTCAATCTGTAAAATGTTAACCCAGAAACTATGACCGTTCCACTATGGACAAATACTGGATATAAAGATCGCGCAACTAA
>Ga0272448_1001145_pt1 | contig 37199 bp, 34 predicted proteins | sample YNPCB0191_FD_202220 | JGI IMG/M metagenome (GOLD analysis project Ga0272448, IMG submission 202220) | Hot spring sediment microbial communities from Yellowstone National Park, WY, United States - YNP-CB-019-1 | ecosystem: Environmental > Aquatic > Thermal springs > Hot (42-90C) > Sediment...
TGTGTTTCTTTAATAGCACTGATAACTTTTAAAGAATTCGGAAATTGCTTTGCAGTTTGATGGCAAGGAATAACTTCTAAAACAGGTACATTAATTTCATTTTCTATTTCCTCACAGTTGTAAAAAACATTGTGGTATTTCTCTTTGAGAAAAGCAGCTGCAAATCCCAAGACAATAGCAGCAAATACTCCCAGCGCTAAGTTTCTTTTTTTGTTAGCCTTGGTTATGGGATTACCTTGCTCGTCACGGGGTATTCTAGGCTGAGAAACAATTCGCCAAGGTACTTCCTTTTGTGCTGCATCAACTCGCAGGGTTTCTCGCTGTAGTAAAAATTGGTTGAGGGTCTTGGTAGCAATATCTAACTGTCGCTGCACTTGTTTGTATTGACGCATGCTAGCTGGAAATTGTCTGACTTGTTGGTCTAGATAAGCTTGGGACTGAGCGATCGCTTGCAGGCGACTTTCTAACACTTGAATATTATTTGCAGCATCGACTAATTGCTTAATTAGCTGCAAACGAGTAGGATCTTGAAAATTCAACAATTGAGGATTGATTGTAGTGGATAGCTTTTGTCCTAATATATTTTGAGCTTCTTGATTTAAACTTAGGTGCAAATTTCGCTGTTGCTGCTTTAAAGTTACCAATGAGGGATTATTTTCGGTATATTTAGCGGACGCGATCGCAATCTGAATTTCTATTTTCTTTAACTGTCCAAGCAGCTCTTGATAACGAGGTTCTTGACTGAGAGTTGATGCAGCAAGCGCTTCGTTAGGTGTGAGGTTTAATTGTCGCTGCAAGTTCTCGTAAAGTCTTGTATTCTCCTGTAAATCTTTTTGAGCGTTGAGTTTTTGAGCTTCTACTTCACGAACTTGCTTGGATAGTTCTTCCACCTGACTTTCTGGATCGCTCAATTTGTATCGCTGTTGAAGTCTTTGTAAATTACTCTCTAAAAAGCTAACTTTTTGTTGCAACTGAGGAAGTTGAGAGTCAATAAATTTCACACCTGCGTAAATGCGGTTTTTTCGATCTTCAAGGCTAAAGTTTAAATACTCTTTTGCAATTTCTGATAAAATAAATTCCACTTTTTCCGGGTCAGAGTCTTTGTAACTAACTTTGATGATGTTGGTAGAATCCAACATGTCTTTTCCAATACGTTCAACTACTAAATTTTTACTGAGGGATTCATAGCTAACGTTAGGATACTTAACTCGAATTTTCTCAGCAACTTGTTCTAACAACTCATTCCCTCGCAAAATCTGAAGTAGAGACGGATAGTTTACTTCACTTTTGGTTGCATTATTAATTTCTCCGTTGCGAGATATAAACGAAGGATCGGTTAGCTTACCTTCAGAAGATACAGGTTCTACTAAAATCTGAAAATTACCTTCATATTTATTAGGAGAAGATAAAACTAAATATAAGTTAGTAGCAGTCACCACACTAGCAATGCTACTAATCAAAAGTATATTTCGCTGAAACAGGCGACCGAACGCACGCAGATTTAATCCCCGTTTTTTCAGTTCAGCAAAATCATCTTTTTGTACTGATGTTAATTGTTGGAATTTTTGTTTGCGATCGCTAAGGACTAATGCTTGTTCTTCTGGTTTATAATTCATGATATATCAATTTTGTCTAGGTTTACCGGCAATTAGTGCTTGCTTAAAATGCTATATCATCCAACCTTTCTTTTTTGATCTCACATAGATCTGAAATTTGCATCTTGGGAAAAGGCGTTTGATATAGATTTAATTTTTCTTTCAGAATTAACCAAAAAAAAGGTATATCTTCTAGCAAATATCTTTTCCATAACCTTCTTGGTTCTGATATTAGTCTGTGCAACCATTCCAATCCCACTTCTCTCATCCATTTTGGGGCTCTTTTGACATGACCTGCTTCAAAATCAATAGTTGCGCCTATTGCCAAAAATATTTTGATATTTGGCAGTTGATTTCTGTATTTATATATCCATTTTTCTTGCTTGGGTGCTCCCACTCCAATTGCTAAGACTGTAGCTTGGGAAAGATTAATCATTTCCACTATTTTTTGACACTCTTGTTTGTCATTTTCAAATCCCCAAGAGGGAGAATAGGAATCTACAATCATGTTTATTCCCAATTTTTTATTAATTCGATCCTGGGCTTGAGCCGCAACACCATTTAATCCTCCTAATAAAAATATTTTAATTTCCTGGTTATGCTTGTGATAATTATAAAAAGCGGGAAAAAAATCAGAACCAGCAATTTTCTCGGGAATTGATATACCTAAAAATCTCGCCGCATACTTAATAATTTGACTGTCGCACAATACATAATCGGCAATTTTATATACCTGAAAAAATTCCTGATCTGATTGTAATTTCATGAGGTGATCTACATTAGGTGTAAATACAATTCCCGACTGAAGATTTTGCAACACTTCTTTTAGAGTTACATTACTAATTTCAATATTCAACAGTCTTACTCTTTTCATGTTTATGTCTCTAATGCCCTAGAATTTTTGATTATAAAAATCATTGATTAGCCACCAAATTGGCTAAAAGTACTCGACGATTTGTGAAGTTAATTAAGTTAGCTTCTGCAGATTGCTTAACCAGTGATTATTTTTTGAAGCTACTTTTTATGAACGGGCTTGAGCTATTCTTCTCAGCATATAATTGCTTATGAGGTTTTGATTTTTTGGTCAAATTTTCAGTCAGTAGGTGCTTTCTTCTGGAGCAGAACACTCTCTACTTTGCTTGATACCACTATTTAACACTAATAGTTGGAATTTGAAAAATGGCTTTCTGCACTATTTCCTAATTGCATGCAATACAAATTTGTCATTAGCAAAGTTAAAATATTTTCTTCTTATAAATTTCTTATTGGTTTGCACTACTTTAGTTTCTAAATGTAGTGAGTGTTTGATTGCAAATATGTCTGGAAATTATTAGAATTACCCAGCCTGATAATAACTTCGATTTTGAATTTATCCCACTACCACATCCACAAGGCTCTGTAACTATTAGTTAATCAAAGATGCGACAAGAGCTCGAGCGATCGCCAGACTACCGATCGCTTGACTGTATTTTTCTTTTTGAATCTATAGACTGAGAAGATTTAGGACATTATCAAGGACTGTTTGTCCAAAGTCTAGAAATAAAAATGAAACCTTACTCGTTAGATTTGCGGCAAAAAATTATCGAAATCTATGAAAAAGAACGGATTTCTCAACGTCAGCTGGCAAAACGCTTTGGTGTTAGCAAGAGCTTTATTCAAACTCTGCTTAAACGTTACCAAAAAGAAGGTACAATAGCCAAGAAGCCGCATGGAGGAGGAAAACCAAGACTGTTGACTGAAGAACAGTTAGACTTGCTAAGACAACTAGCAATTGAGAATAAAAACGCTACCTTAGAAGAGTTGTGCGAAATACTATATCAAAAAATACAAATACGCGTCAGTCGCTCCACAATGGGACGCATTTTGCAACAGATGAACTTAAAACGTAAAAAAAAACTACTACGCCAACATACTCAAAACTGAGCATATCTACAACCAAAAAACAAACAGAATTGCTCATAAATAGGTAGTTGTAAAAAACTTTGATACTCTTTCCTCAAGGTAAGCTTTACTATGAAATGGTATTTTTCGTTTTCATAAGACTTGATAAAGAAATTAGATGGCTTAGCTGTAGTCAAGTATACTGCCATTTATAGCAGGATTTTGGGAATTGTATTGCAGGCAATTGAGAATTAATTTATCTTCTTATTGAAATCTTCAAAATACTGCGGAAAATTTAACTAATCAATTGTCGTCGAAATTCGAGAAATTAGAATTTATAGTATTTTTCAACCAAAGAATTATTTTCCATATTTATAAAATTTTTATGAACAAGAGACAAGTTGCCACTGCTACTAAAATTCTAACAAGGAGATAAAGTTTGTGTAGCGTTATTTCAATAATTGCATGCATGTTTCTTAGTTTTTACTTAGAGATTTCTTATTTTTTAGTGTTAGGCTTCCTTTGGCAAAGCAGACAGACACAGACAGACATATTTAATGGAAATGCTCAAAAATCTTTGGCGGGTTGGACAAGGTGATTTTGTGAGTTTGGTAGGGAAAACACAGCGCGCAAGCGATCGCCCACCAATGTCTGCAATAGTAACTTTCGTTTCCTAGTCTACTTGGGTGGAAGCTTTAAGATTGTTATAAATCTCCCCAGACACAGGTTTCTCATGCTCTTGTGGAAGACAAAGAAGGAAAGAAAACTAGAGATCTTCATCATCTTTGTCTTCCTTTTCCTATTTTTGTGTCTTCAGTTTTGAGATTGCAAGCGGGTAATGGGACTCGAACCCACGACATTCAGCTTGGGAAGCTGACGTTCTACCACTGAACTACACCCGCAAATAACTTCGTCTTTAAACTAGGTTTAACATCATTATAACCTAGCTGTAGCTTGGAAGTGGTCGTGAAACTTTTATACTGTCAAAATTAAGTAAAATAAATGCGATAATTACGTACTCAAGTCCTGACGCAAACATGTTTGAATATCCGATCGGACATTTATCTAACTGAGTAACCAGTATGTTCAATGCTACAGAAATATTAATAGACGCTTTTGTCAAGCAAATTCGAGAAGGCTACTATCGTACCTACGGTTGCTTCAAAAGCGACTATCAAGATATTATTGCTTGGGCAGGGAACATGGCTTTAGAAAATATCGCCAACAGTGACGCCCTGTACCACAATGTCGAGCACTCGATTCTCGTCACCTTAGTCGGACAAGAAATTTTACGTGGAAAACATATTCGAGAAGGTGGAGTTTCTAGTGAAGATTGGTTACATTTTTTAATTTCTTTAGTGTGCCACGATATCGGTTATGTTAAAGGTGTTTGCCGTCAAGATCGAGAGTTAGAAGGCTTGTATGCTACGGGTAAGGATAGCGTCATGATTCGCCTAGATCCTGGGACTTCTGACGCTAGTTTGACACCATATCATGTAGACAGGGCAAAACTTTTCATCGATGAGCGCTTTGGCGGTCACAAACTGATAGACTCAGAAGTTATTAAGAGTAATATTGAATTAACTCGTTTTCCAGTTCCAACTGCTGACGATCGCCAATGTACAGATACCTATCCAGCTTTGGTGCGTGCTGCAGATTTGATCGGTCAATTAAGTGACCCCCGCTATTTAAAAAAAATTACTTGTTTGTTCTACGAGTTTGAAGAAACCGGGATGAATAAAGTTTTGGGGTATAAAACACCTGCTGATTTGCGCAAGAACTATGCAAAGTTTTATTGGAACGTTGTTTATCCCTACATTCAAGATGCACTGCGCTATCTGTCTTTAACACAACAAGGAAAACAGTTTCTTGCTAATCTCTATTCCAACGTGTTTGTTGTAGAACATGAAATACCCCAAGACAAGTCGTCTGCGGTTGAGCAACTGCATATTTAAAAAATCCCATAGCAGTCCTGGCAAAACCGAACTTACTTACTATTAACAAAAATCTGGAGGTGTCCGCAGGTTTTTTGAACAAATACTTCAAACGAACAGCAAGCATAGTAAAGTTTTAGGAATAATTTCAAGATTTATGACAAATTGGTGGCAAAGACTTCAAAAAAATCCCCTGGCGCGATTGGGAGCAATTTTGCTTTTATTCTTTTATACCACAGTTATTGCAGCTGATTTTGTTGCTCCTTACGATCCCAACGCCTCTCAACCCAATGGTTCCCTACTACCGCCGACAAAAATTTACTGGTTCTCGAATTCCGGGGAATTTATTGGTCCTCATGTTTATCCAACAATTCAAGGAGACACAAATTTAGAAACAGGCGATCGCGAATTGATTGTAGATAAAAGCAAACCTGCTGGTGTACGGTTATTTGTTAAAGGTGCAGAATACCATTTGTTTCAGTTAAATTTGCCACTTCCACCCAAGTGGGATGAAGTTACCATTATCCCCGGTATTTCCCTAGACTGGCATTTGTTTGGTACTACTAACGGTACAAAAATAAATATTCTCGGAACTGACGATCAAGGACGCGATCAATTTAGTCGTTTAGTGCACGGTGGTCGAATCAGCTTGTTTGTCGGGATCGTGGGAGTGGTCCTTACTTTTCCCTTGGGAATGATTATTGGTGGAATTTCTGGCTACTTTGGAGGCTGGATCGATACTATCATCATGCGTCTGGCTGAAGTACTGATGACTTTTCCCAGCATTTATCTTTTGGTAACTTTAGGTGCTGTTTTACCACCTAAATTATCCAATACCCAACGTTTTTTGCTCATTGTATTGATTACATCATTTATCAGTTGGGCTGGGTTAGCACGAGTAATTCGCGGACAGGTACTCTCCATCAAAGAGCGAGAATTTGTGCAAGCAGCAAAAGCAATGGGTGCTAAGCCCATATATATCATCATTCGCCACGTTTTACCGCAGACTGCTACCTACGTAATTATCTCTGCTACCCTTGCAGTTCCTAGTTTTATTGGTGCAGAAGCAGTACTGAGTCTGATAGGGTTGGGCATTCAACAACCAGATCCATCTTGGGGTAATATGCTATCACTAGCAACTAATGCCTCAATTTTAGTACTGCAACCTTGGTTGGTTTGGCCGCCAGCGCTTGTGATTATTTTGACAGTATTGGCGTTCAACTTGCTAGGTGACGGTCTCCGAGACGCCCTCGATCCCCGCAGTTTGCAAAGGTAGAAGTAAATTGAAAAATTGAAATCTTAAAAGACTATTGCTGTTGTAGTGCTGTAGGATTGTCCGTGGTATCGTTTATATTTCAACACCCTGAATGTATTGAGGTAGAATACCTCCTCTCTACCTCAACAAGTCGTTTTCTCGTGTAGTGCAGGCGCTCCAAAGCGCCTTATTTTTGCCTGTAAAACTTACCGAACTGATTCACTCCTTGGATAGAGGAAATTTAATTGCAGAAAAAATTTCTATTAAGTAGGGAAAAAGCAAAAATGCGATCGCCCACAAATCTCTGTTAACTCTATTTTCCTTTCCAAGGTGAGAAAAAAGGGAGCAAGTAATATGTCCACAGCAATAGTAGAATTAGACGCGCCAGCACCATTGAACTTGCCAAACAACGTGCAATAGTAGTGCTAGCAGCACGACTGTTGCAGCTTTGCAAGAAGTTGCTCAAGAATGCGAACGTTTGGGTGAAAAAGCTTTAGCCGTACAGCTGTCCGCGCTCTAGCACGTTGCGCTGTGGAGAGTTTCGGTCGCCTGGATGTGTGGGTGAACAATGCTGGTGTCGCTGCGTTCGGTCCCTTCAAGCAAGTACCTGCAGAAGCTTTTCAACGGGTAATCGATATAAACTTATTTGGTTACATTTACGGCGCTCGTGCAGCTTTACCTTATTTTCGCCAGCAGGTAAACGGTATCTTAATCAAGAGTTTCCTTAATTGTAGCAATCACGGGTCAACCGTATACTATCCGCTCAGGAAATACGTCATTTGGGGTCTATCGGACTCTTTACGTATGGAATTATACCTGGAAAACAACCCCGACATTCACGTTTGCACCGTTTAATAGCATCAATTAAGACATCAATATTTCAGCACGCAGGCAACTATACCGGTAGGAAAATCAAACCACTCAGCCCCATATATCCACCAAAAGACGTAGCTAAGGCAATAGCTGGGTTGGTAGAAAAACCGCAGCGGGAAATCATCGTCGGTCAAGCTAGTCATCTTTTGGCTTTAGAGAAAATATTAACTCCAGAGTTGGAAGAGCGAACACTAGCACGCCAAGTAGACCGAGATCGTTTCCAAGATTACAAACCAGCTCCCCCAACAGATGGAAATTTGTTGAAGCCTATACAAGACTATACTGGCACTAGTGGCAACTGGCTCGGTACTAGCGGAATCACAACCCAAGATATCTGGGACTTGGCAAGGCAAGCAGTAAAAATACTTGGTATGCTAATTTACTAGACTGACTTCCAACCAAAAGAACACTGAATTAATAGTAAAAAATATTAATTTGCGGGTACACAAAAGCAAGTACGGTTGGTAGCGATCGCGCTTTGCGGTCGCTGTACCAATTGTTAAAAAAAGCGGAATCACTAAGCTAGATGCAATTGGTTTCCCCCCTACCAGTAGTTCAAATTTAGCGGATCAACAACTAGATCGAAAACCTATCTTTGCAGGTATCGTTAATTTAAGTTACTGTAAGGAAATACGCCATGGTTGCCCAAATCCAAGAACTGGACGCTTGCTACTGGGTCAAAACTCGTTCTTCCCTCGATCCCCAAGAATCCAGCTTTTTGATGTGGATAGGCAAAATATACGCTTTTATTCCCAACGAAAAGCAAAAACTACTATTTAAAATTGTTGGCATGAATGTTAGCAGGTGTATTCCCGCTCCTGAGGAAAGCTGGAATTTTACCTCTCGAGAACTGACTTATTATCTCAATCCCGAAACAGAAGAAATTTTGCACAAGTGGGAAAATCCCTGGACAGGAGAAACAGTTCCGGTTATGCATGTAGCTAACAGTCCCGTCCAAGGTCATTTTCAAGGTAAGTTTCCCGCTATCGTAGACGGTGATAGCACAACTTTTACATTTGACATATTTCCCACTTATAGCAATCCCCTAACCCAAGATTCTAAATTAGCTAAATACAGTCCTCAACCTACCTACCAAGCTGCAGAGTTGTTTAAAATCACTGTTCCCACAGCAGATTTGTTCAACACGCAACTATCCTCAGTTTCTCAATTAAAACTGAGCTGGGATCGCATCGGTCAATGGCTTCCTTGGATGAACATGGGCGATCGCCCTGGTTATCTGATCTACAGTGCTTGGGGAAGCAAAGTCAGTAGTTTTGAGGATTTACCGCCCCTGCTGAAAGATGAAATTAATACCCGTGTACCTTTGTATAAAACTGCTCCAAAATCCTTTTCAGATGATGTAGAAGATATGACTTCATGGCTTTATTTCCAAAAAAATTTTCAAGCTTACTTAGCTGGCGAAAGATTTCCACTACCAGCAGCAGAAGAAAATTAAGAACTGAAAATCAAAACTCAGGGAAAAATTTAAGTAGCAAAATTGATACAAAGCTTAAAACACCACGCGCTCGAAAGTCGCTTAGACTAGACTAAAACCACAAGCTCGCAAAAAAAGGAAATTCATAATGAGCGATCGCGACTACACGTTAATTCTTGATAAAAGTGGGAGCATGTCCACCCCCGACCAAACAAGCGGTAGAAGTCGATGGGAAATCGTTCAAGAATCTACTCTGGCCGGTTAGCAAGAAAATGCAAACAGTTCGATCCCGATGCTATTGCTGTCTACGTATTTTCCGGGAGATTCAAACGCTAGGATAACGTGACCGCAGGGAAAGTAGAACAAATATTCCGTGAAAACGATCCCGCGGGTACAACCAATTTAGCAAGCGTACTTCAAGATGCTATTAATAATTACTTTCAACGCAAAGCAGCTGGTACAACTAAACCCAACGGAGAAACAATTTTAGTTGTTACTGACGGCGAACCTGACGACCGCAGAGCAGTATTTGAAGTTATCATCAACGCCACTCACCAAATGGAACGCGATGAAGAATTAGCTATTTCTTTTATTCAAGTTGGTAAAGATTTGCAAGCAACTAAATTTCTCAAAGCTTTGGATGACCAAATGCAAAACGTTGGTGCCAAATTTGATATTTGCGACACCATAACTATTGAAAATATGGAGGATATGAGCTTCTCAGAAGTTTTAATGAATGCTATTACTGATTAATTAACACAATAGAGAAGCTAAAAGTTTATCACTTTAGGACCGCCTTTAGAGAGCAAAAAAATGTTGCAAAATCGTGACTATACCCTAATCATTGATAAAAGTGGCAGCATGGCAACGCCAGATCAAAAAGGTGGTAAAACTAGATGGGTAGCAGCTCGAGAATCTACCTTTGCACTGGCAAGTAAATGTGAACAATTAGATCCCGATGGCATCACTGTTTACGTATTTTCTGGCAAATTCAAACGCTACGAAAATGTAACATCTAGCAAAGTTTCACAAATTTTCCAAGAAAATGAACCCTCTGGTAGTACAGATTTAGCAGGAGTATTGAAACACGCTACTGATAATTACTTTGAACGGAAAAAAAATGGTCAAACTAAAGTTAATGGTGAAACAATTTTAGTTGTCACCGATGGCGAACCAGATGACCGCAAGGCAGTCATGAAGGTCATAATTGAAGCTTCTCGACGTATAGAACGCGATGAAGAATTAGCTATTTCCTTTATTCAAGTTGGTAAAGATCCACAAGCTACTCGTTTTTTGCAAGTGCTTGACGATGAACTGCAAAGTGCTGGCGCTCAATTCGATATTTGTGACACGGTAACTATAGAAGATATGGAAGACATGACACTGTCCGAAGTACTGCTCAATGCCATTAAAGATTAAAATTTTTGCCATACAATTATTACTACTGAAAAATTGAATTATGGACCCTATTGATAAATTATTGGCTGAATTAAAAGCCGAATTCCAATCAGAAAACCAATCCGATCAGTCAAAGCCAACACCAACTAGACCAGCTGTTCAACCAAAATTTAAATCAGACTCATTTATAGATGATATAGATGATTTACTGGCAGAAATCAAAGCTGATTTTCAAAAACAAGAACTAAGAAAAGAATTAAAACGACTTCAAGAGTTAGAAGAAAAACAGGGTTTTTCTTTAGAAAATTGTCATAGTAAGCAACTACAAATATTGAGAAAAATGCCGAATATTGGCTAGCGAAACTAGATCCCTTTTCTCCCGAAGGACTTTGTTTTGAAAGGTTCGCAGATAAATATTCCTCTAAATTATAAGCAGCAATAGATTACTTAAAAAATAAGTAATAAAATAATTTTTTATCCGCAAAACGGCGTATTGAATGCATTAACACACATCAAATAAAATCTATCTCTCATCCTCTAATGGACTGAGAAAAAATATGTGAAAAAATAATACTATCTTCACAAACAGTAAAAGTTTGCAGTGAAATCTTCAGTTGGAGAAGAGACCGAAAAATCGCTGATTACAAAAAGTTCGTAGTTATGGCTTTACTTTAGCCCTTCCCAATCTTCATCGAGATTTTACTTATCCCTTGCTTGCAAGTTGCAGGTAAGTGAGTACAATTACTTAAAAAGTATCTGTGGTGCTTAGTTAGCGCTACTTCCAGAAATTTTTAATAATTAAATAATAGGTGTTGGTGCCACTAATGGTTTATATTTACCGAAAAAGCGGTACCAAATTTGAGCCTACGCCTTCAGATATAGAAGGTTTGTGCTGCAAGCTGAGGTTCTCTGCGATCAAATCACAAGAGGTATAGCTGGTCTAGTGTTTGATAGGCAAATGGATATTGCTTGTTGAATTGGTACAGATAAACATTAAACTTAAAATTCCACCAACCGCATTACCTCTAGCTTAAAACTCAACTATCATGTCTAAGGTTCTCGTCTCCGATCCAATCGATCAAGCTGGGATTGATATTTTATCCCAAGTTGCCACTGTTGATGTAAAAATAGGTCTCAAACCAGAGGAACTAGTTCAAATTATTGGTGAGTACGACGCACTAATGATTCGTTCTGGTACTCGCGTCACCAAAGAAATTATTGAAGCAGGTACGCAGCTAAAAATCATTGGACGTGCCGGTGTAGGTGTGGATAATGTGGATGTTGCTGCTGCAACCCGTAGAGGAATTGTAGTCGTTAACTCTCCGGAAGGCAACACGATCGCTGCTGCCGAACATGCAATAGCTATGATGTTGTCTTTGTCTCGCTACATTCCTGAAGCGAATGCATCTGTAAAACGCGGTGAATGGGACCGCAAAAGTTTTATCGGAGCAGAAGTATACAAAAAAACTCTTGGCATCATCGGCTTGGGTAAAATTGGCTCCCATGTTGCAGCTGTTGGTAAAGCTTTGGGGATGAAACTGCTGGCGTACGATCCCTTTATTTCTACCGAACGAGCAGAACAAATTGGCTGTCAGTTAGTAGAATTGGATTTATTGGTACGACAAGCAGACTATATCACGCTGCACGTCCCCAAAACTCCAGAAACGACCCACCTCATCGACGCCAAAATGCTGGCGAAAATGAAACCCAATGTCCGGATCGTTAACTGCGCTCGCGGTGGCATCATTGATGAAGAAGCTTTAGCTGCAGCTGTGCGAGAAGGTAGAATTGCCGGTGCTGCCCTGGACGTGTTTGAATCAGAACCGTTGGGAGATTCTCCCTTAAAATCTTTAGGCAAAGAAATTATTCTCACTCCCCATTTGGGTGCATCGACAACAGAAGCACAGGTGAATGTGGCAATTGATGTTGCCGAACAAATTCGCGATGTGTTGTTGGGATTACCGGCACGTTCAGCAGTTAATATTCCCGGACTAGGTCCCGATGTCCTAGAAGAACTCAAACCCTACATGCAGCTGGCGGAAACTTTAGGTAAATTAGTGGGCCAGTTGGCTGGTGGAAGAGTAGAGTTGCTCAATGTCAGATTGCAAGGCGAACTAGCAACCAACAAAAGTCAGCCTTTAGTAGTAGCATCTCTGAAAGGACTTCTTTACCAAGCACTGCGAGAACGGGTAAACTACGTTAACGCCACCCTTGAAGCCAAAGAGAGGGGAATTCGCGTCATTGAAACACGCGATGCTAATATCAAAGACTATGCAGGTTCCCTACGTTTAGAAGCGACAGGATCTTTGGGTACTCATTCAGTCACAGGTGCTTTGTTGGGGGATGGAGAAATCCGCTTAACAAACATTGATGGTTTCCCCGTCAACGTTCCTCCCAGTCAGCACATGCTGTTCACTCTCCACCGCGACATGCCAGGAATTATTGGTAAATTGGGTTCCTTGCTGGGTAGCTTTAATGTCAACATTGCCAGCATGCAAGTGGGCCGTAAAATCGTCCGCGGTGATGCAGTAATGGTTCTCAGCCTTGACGATCCCTTACCGGATGGAATTTTGGCTGAGATCACCAAAGTCCCTGGTATTCGGGATGCTTATACGGTAACTTTATAGCCATTAGCTGTTAGCAATTAGTAATTAGCTAATGGTTAACAGCTAGCTGATAGCTAATAGCTAATTGCTTTTGTATGGCTAATACGTGGTGGGAATTACAAATTTTTTGTCAACCGGGCTTAGAAGATTGTATTTATTGGCGTCTGGAGATGTTGGGTTGTCGCGGCACAGCAAGCGAAAAAAAAGGAGATTATAGTTTGGTGAAGGCTTACTTGCCAATAGTTCAAACGCGGCTTTTGGATTTGGCCGCACTGTCATTGTGGTTGCGTCAAGATGCTCTTTGCATGGGATTTGCTCCACCTAGCGTGCATTGGCAATTAATTGACGAACAAGACTGGGCAAGTAGTTGGAAGCAATACTGGAAACCCCAGAAAATAGGCGATCGCTTGTTGATTTACCCTGCGTGGGAGCCACTTTTGGAACACACCGAGCGCTTGCTGCTTCGCCTCGATCCCGGAATGGCCTTTGGTACTGGCGCCCATCCCACCACCCAGTTGTGTTTGGAATCTTTAGAAATGCGCCTGAATAATTCTTTGTCTCCAAACGAACAAAAAGAAGGTCCTGTAATTGCAGATATTGGCTGCGGTTCGGGAATTCTTTCTATAGGAGCATTGCTTTTAGGAGCCAAAAAAGTTTACGCCGTAGATAAAGATCCGTTGGCGGTGCAATCAACACAAGAAAATCGCGCTCTCAACGGTATTGCTCCTGAAAGTTTGATAGTTGCCCAAGGAAGTATAGATGCCTTAACCAAACTGCTAACCCAGCCGGTGGATGGTATCGTCTGCAATATTTTAGCCGATGTAATTATAGAATTGATACCGCAGATGCAAGCGATCGCCAAATCCACTACTTGGGCTATCTTTAGCGGTATTCTAGTCGAACAGTCAAAGGCAGTTGCCGATACCTTAGAACAGCACGGTTGGATAGTGGCTACTTTGTGGAAACGCCAACAATGGTGTTGCTTAAATGCACGGCGATCCTGAAACTTTATTAGCTTTACAACACCTCAAAAAAACGGGTGGAGAGATATTTTTGGCTTTTTCTTCTTCACCCGGAGCATATTTTCTGATCCACAAAAGGCTTAAAAAAACAGGTTTTTTACACCTGAGTGACATCTTCCCGACTTAATTGCTGCTCAACATTACTAATAGCAGCATTCAAACCAGCCAGTTTTGTCTCTAGGTCATCTCGCATTGCTCTTAAAAATCTCAGCTTGCGTTCCAGACGAGCTTTACGAGAAACAGGCTCGTCGTCATAGCAAGAATATTTATACCAAAAACTAAAAGGAAACATAGTTGACCTTTCTAACATAAAAGCCTACTTAAATTTTGGCTAAATAATTGTCGGATGAGGGGTAAAAGTATTGGGGGAAAACCGAATACATTTCTGAAAGCGCACGGCTAGCTTGCTAACTCCTCAATTTTTATTACTGAAAGAAATCTTGGGAAATATAAATTTTCTCGGTCAAGCTGTAAATATAAAACAACCCGCTAGCTTTCTACATAAGTGGTAACACTGCACGTCAAGAGTGCGATTTTTTCTGAGTATACTAGTCATACTTGTGGAAGCAGGAAAAATTGCAAATGCTAAATCGCGGGTGGAAAAGCAAGAAAGCAAAAGATATTAATATATTTCTACCTACCAGTCTTTGGCAAAAACAAAGCAAAAACCGTCACGCAGCATTTTTCACAAAGGTTGTGGTTGTCACTTTAACGGTGGTGCTGCTGTCTTTTCCTTTACAGGCTCAAAATCTTCCTTCCCACTTGCCAGTGTCGGAATTGCGGGGCGTGTGGTTGACTAATATAGATAGTAATGTGCTGTTTGCCCGCGATCGCCTTCAGAATGCCCTGCGAGGCCTCAAGCAGATGAACTTTAACGTCGTTTATCCAACAGTCTGGAATTGGGGCTGGACATTATATCCCAGCAAAGTAGCGCAAAAAACAATCGGGCGATCGCTAGCTCCCGAACCAGGATTGCAAGGAAGAGACATTCTCAAAGAAATCGTCCGAGTCGGACACCAGCAAGGGTTAACAGTTATTCCCTGGTTTGAATTTGGCTTTATGGCGCCTGCGGATTCTCTATTGGCTCAGCGCTATCCACAATGGTTGACAAATCGCAGCGACGGAACTCGAATTGTAAACGAAGGCGTTCACAAACGAGTTTGGCTCAATCCTTTTCACCCGCAGGTGCAAAAATTCATCCAAAACCTAATTGTCGAAATTGTCAGAAACTACGACATCGATGGCATTCAATTTGATGACCATTTCGGTTTACCCTCTCAATTGGGATACGACGCCTACACCGTAGCGCTCTACAAAAAAGAACATCGCGGTCAAAGTCCTCCCAAAAATCCTCAAGATCCAGAGTGGGTAAGGTGGCGAGCTAACAAAATCACCGAGTTTATGAAGCAGGTCTTTACAGCCATCAAAGCCACGAAAAAAAATTGCATTGTTTCGATTGCACCCAATCCCCAGCGCCTTTCTTATTCTTTTTTCTTGGCAGACTGGGAAAGATGGGAAAGAATGGGAATTGTGGAAGAGTTAGTTCTACAAGTATACAGAGATGACCTTAAGGTTTTTACAAAAGAATTAGAGTATCCGGAAGTGCTCGCCGCACAGCAGCACATTCCCGTTAGTATCGGTATTTTAACAGGTCTGAAAAATAAACATGTACCGATAGCTCAAGTTAAGCAGCAAGTACAAACAGTACGCGATCGTAAATTTGCTGGAGTATCTTTCTTTTTCTATGAAACTTTGTGGAACTTAAGCAAAGAAAGTCCACAAAAACGCCAGTTGGAATTCCAGAAACTCTTTCCCACACCTGCAGCTTATCCTAATTTGCTTGTCGGAGAAATCATCAAATAACTGCCGCTTTCCTTAACCTCCAATTCCCAACCGTCCAGCTAAACCAGGAGTAAGGGGTAACAAAGTAGCAACCATCAAAAATAAAGCTAAAAGACCCAATCCAGCACGGGCGTCGTCCGGTTCGCTGATTTCATTTAAGCTCGGGCGTTCTAAACCCCGCTGTAAAAACAAAATCACAATCAACCAATACATCGCCAAAGGATTGCCAAGTGCTACTAATCCCAACACGATTAATGTTGCGATCGTAGTTCTTCCGGCTATTTTGCGCCCGTAAATTGCTTGCACGATGCGACCGCCATCCAGTTGTCCCGCAGGCATTAAATTTATCGCTGTAATCACCAAACCAATCCAACCTACAATCGCCAAGGGATGCACATCCACCACCTTTGATTGTAATGCCGAACCCAAGACCACCCGCGCCAAACTTCCCACTAAAATCGAACCTTGGAAAAACTCGTTTGGCAATTGAAACATGCTACCCGGGTGGGAAAGAAGTAACCCAGTTACTAACATTAATAAAGAAACAATTCCCCCAGCTGCGGGTCCTGCCAAAGCTATATCAAATAATACTTTGCGGTTGGGTAGCAAAGACTCAAAGCGAGTAATAGCACCAAAAGAACCAATTTGTACTGCAGGAAGAAAGTAAGGCCAGCTCAAGCGCACTTGGTGACGGCGAGCCAATAACCAATGACCAATTTCGTGGGCTGCTAAAATTGCTAAAATACCGCTGGCTATGGGTAAAGCTTCCCGAAACCGTCCTGGATTGGCAAAAAAATCAAAATTTAGCAGTATTCCGGCCGCTTCTAAACTTGTTGCCACAGTTGCTATCAACAGAATAACTGCAAATACTTTTTGAGCTATCGTCATCGGACGCGGATCGTTGCGGCTCGGTAAAATAATGACTACGGGCTTTCCATCCGTATTTTCAACTAAAAACAGGCGGTATTTATCACCCAAACGCTCCTGTAAATTTTCCGTCAAACGCTTGTAGGCAGTTTCTGCCTCTTGACGGAGATTGCCTTTGAATATTACTCCTTCTTGGTAAGGAATAGTTTCTGTGGCAAAAAAAGTGTCAATACCAAAAATGCCTTTAATAGCGTTTAAGTCCTGCTCCGGAATGGGTACAATTTCCGGCTGTAATGAAATCGTTTCTGCTGGTTGGGACGGTTGCTCGGTAGAATCTGCTTGCAAAGAAGCTTCCGCAGTCAATCTTTGATTTGCTCGTTGTCTGAGAAGTTCATCTTGTCCTAACTGGCGCAGCTGTCTTCCTAAATAGATATATACTCCCGCAGAAATCACTAACAAAAAGAGTATACCAACAATATTGATATATATCCCAGTCGCAAACAAGCCAAAAAATAGCAGCCAGGGAACCATTAACACAACTGACTGTAACCAGGCTAAGATTCCCAACTTACCATAAGGTCTGGCACGATAAAAGCCCCAACTCAAAATGCCAAAAGCGACCAGCACGATAGTCGCAACAATAGGAGTCTCTGAAGTAGTAAACATCTCCAAACCCTTCGCTTTGTTAAACCAAGCCTGAATAAGTCAGGTGCTACAGATATTAATAATTTATAACGATGGTTGTCATTAGCCCAGTATCTAAGGGTAAATGCGATCGCCCTCGGGTGTTTCCTTTATGTCGGCTAAAGCGCCAACAGCAGAAAATGATAGAATAGTCCGATTGGCGTTACCCCTTTTGCCAACCAACGCTGCGATCGCCTTTGCAAAACAACTTACTGCTTGTAGTTTTGCTATTGCTGTTGCTATTTTCTCAAAATTTAAGTCCCAAAACAAACAAAAATCTCGCTAACAAGCATTACAATACGTATTTTTGAGCCACTTTCCAGTAACGAGAAAAGCTCCTGAGGTCTTCTATGCGATCGCCGTCATCAAAAAATGGCTCTGTTTGCAGAACTTTCAATTCTACAAAACCTTTGATTTCGCTACATATGTCCTGAAAGCGAGGACTGGGACTATCTGAGGTCACTACCTTGTTCGCGTGGTACTCTTGAGCAAAAGCTAAAATTTCTGATGCTACATTTCCCCGTCGAATCGTAACGGGTAACTCTAGCAAGCATTCGTAGATAAACGCAATGCGCTTCAAACTCAATTGCCATTCTTCGATCAAAGCATCGTCCCAAACCCAAATAGCCGGCGTATTGGGATATTCTTGTAATGCAGGGTTGCCATCCGGACTCAAACAGTCTCCGTGTACCCAGATTACAGTTTTATTCATAAAAGTTCTTGCTTGCAGGCAGAAATTCCTTTACCAAACTTTACTTTAACTCTTTATGATGAAAAAGTCCAACTAGAAAGCCAAAACATGCGCGCTCAGCAACTTTTGTGCATATCTTTGTTAACTGTTACTATTGGTTTGTTATCGGCATGTCAAAATAATGAATTAGACGCAGCAACCAAAGCATCTCAAAAATGTCCTGGAGAAGATAAAGATTTTAGTATTAGTTTCTTTAAAACTAATAACCAAGGTAAAAAAGATCCCAAGGGAATTAATCATGTCATAATTTTTAATCCTAAGTCGGAAAAATTAGATTTTAAAGTTAATGTTGGCTTGGCTCATCCCCTATATGCTAAAGATGCGCGGGGAAAACTGCGCCGAGAATACGTTCCTAAGATGTTTCATGAATTAATTAGTGAAGAAAATGCCAAACTCAACGGACAGCTGCCAATTGCAGCTATCAATGCTGATTATATAGACCCAGATAACAAACCTCAAGGATTGAATATTTCGCGGGGATATGAATATTCGGGACCCTTTAAGAATAAACGTTCTTCCTTTGGTATATCCGGAGGAAACCCCCAGCAAAGACAAGCGACTATTCAGACAGGAAGAAGAAATAATAATATTCTTAATTATAATATTGTCGGTGGCAATGGCAGATTTTATCGCCAGGGAAAATTCCAGGATATTTGTGCTCTATTAGGAGAGTTTGCTTGTCAAGGTGCAACTAATCGTTCCCTAGCCGCTATTACTAATAAAGGTTATGTAATTTTGTTAGTTAACGATGCCAAAGCTCGCTCCCCCATCGAATTTTCCCAACAAAATCGAGAGCTTTTACCAAATATGTTTGATGATGTTTTAGAAGGAATTGCTCGCTATAATTGCTTGGGCAAAATTCAAGAAGGTCTACTGTTTGATGGCGGCCAATCTCCGGGATTATATTACAACAAGAAAATTTATGTAGAAAATTCTGGACCAATTGGTTCGGTATTTTTGATTTATAAAAAATAGAAAGAAAAATCAGGATGAAAACCCGAGCGGGTATTGTCAACAAACCTCAACTAACTGCGGTAGTCTAGGAAAGGAGATAAATAGCAACAGCTGGATATAAAATTGCTTCGAGATTCATTTATGGCTCGTAGCGACTACCCCAAAACTTCACTAGCTCATACTTAAGTTTGAATTTACTTATGACACCTCTAGAAATAGCAGGGACGCTAACAGAATTATTTGGCGCAGAAGCTGTAAATGCGATCGCACCCGGTTCGTGGCAAATAGAAACTCCTGATTTTCGCCTGTTAATACTGCTTTCAGACGATCAAAGCTGGCTGCGGGCTTTATTACCCATAGTACCGGCACAACAAGCCCGACCTTTTCTAGAACAATTTTTAGAAGCTAATTTTGATGAAACTTTACAAGTACGCTACGCTTTACATGAAGGTGTCATCTGGGGAGTATTTCACCATAATTGTAACAGCTTGGCAGTAGAAGATTTGCGAGATGCGATCGCTCGACTTGTTTCCCTCCATAAAGCTGGTTTAGAAGATGTCTTTAATCGACTCGTTGAAAGTCGGGTACGCAAAATCATTCAAGTTGCAAAACTTCAAGGCCAATCCCTGGAATTTACCATGCAAAACCTAGAACGTTTTTACGCAGAAGGATTAATGGGAGACGAAAATCTAGACCCGCAAGCACGCTCGGAAACTTTAGCAGCTTGGAGATATCAGTTAGAGCGACTTTGGCCAGAAGTTGAACCTTGAACTAGCAAACTCGTTAAAGTCTAGGAAAAAAAGCTGATGATGCTGTCGGTTCAAGATACACAAACAACAATCTTTGATTTGGTACAACCGTTTAATACCGAAGAAGATACAGAAGTTGTAGATTTTCTAGCAGCCAATAGCCGCATTCTTGCTTGTCCCGTTACCAGTCAGCTGGACTTTCCCCATTGGGACAATTCAGCTATGGATGGTTATGCGGTTCGCTATACAGATGTACAGCATGCCAATCCCCAACAACCGGCAACTCTAGAAATTGTAGAGGAAATTCCTGCTGGGTATCAACCTCAATTTACTATTCAATCAGGACAAGCGGCACGAATTTTTACTGGTGCGGTAATGCCAAAAGGTGCAGATACCGTGGTAATGCAAGAACAAACGCGACGAAAGGACAATCGAGTGTTGATCCTGGTTGCACCAAAACAGCAAGAATTTGTGAGACATCGTGGTTCTTACTACCGAGCAGGAGCGGAATTGCTACCTGCCGGAATAATGCTCAACGCTCCCGAGATTGCTGTTTTAGCTGCTGCCCAGTGTTCTCGAGTCAGGGTGTATCGCCGTCCGCGGGTAGCAATTTTATCCATAGGTGATGAATTGGTAACTGCCAACAGCCCTTTGCAACCCGGACAGATAGTAGATTCCAATCAATATGCTCTCACAGCTTTGGTCAGACAAAGCGGAGCAGAAGCGTTGATGCTAGGAATTATTCCCGATCGAGTAACAGTCTTGACAACAGCGATCGCTAAGGCCTTATCTCAAGCTGATATTATTGTCTCTTCCGGTGGCGTGTCTGTGGGAGACTACGACTGCGTTGAGCAAGCGATTCAGTCTTTAGGAGGAAAAATTCACGTTCGCACCGTTGCCATCAAACCCGGTAAACCCTTCACCGTAGCAACATTCCCACAAACTCAAACGTCCTGTTCAAAGTTGTATTTTGGCTTGCCAGGCAATCCAGCTGCAGTGCTGGTAACTTTTTGGCGGTTCGTACAACCTGCGATCGCCAAGCTTTCTGGACTCAGCAATGGTTGGAAACCAAAGTTTGCTAAAGCTCTGACTCAAAGTCAGTTGCAAGCAGATGGCAAACGCGAAACTTATATTTGGGGAAAACTATATTTAGAAGACGGAGAATACAAATTTCAGCCCGCAGGCGGTATTCAAAATTCTGGCAATTTAATTAATTTGGTTCAAACAAACGCTTTTGCCGTGCTACAACCAGGTCAAACTTTTATTTCTGTAGGGGAGCAAGTGCTGGTTTTACAAGTTAGCTAAATAGCGAAGATTGAGAACCACAAGAAAACCTAAAGCATGTCAGAACAAGTCTGACTGAGAGCAGAGGTACTTTTTTTGAAAATTTAGTTATAATTTATTGACATTACCAAAAAACGGTTACAATGGATACAGAAATAAAATCGTTCATCTTTCCAAGGCGGAAAGTTCGAATAGTACTTCCAGGTACTACTAGCGAACAAAAGCTGTCTGGAGAGACGGAAGTAGGGAGAAATCCTGAAGGAACGCGCCTCATTTAATTCCATTGAAGCAACAAAAAAATTAAAAGCGAGGCGAAGCAATGAAACTCACCTATCGTGGCGTTGACTATGAACACAATCCTTTAGCCATGGAAACAATTCCAGGAGAAACTAGCGGTATGTACCGGGGTGCGAATTGGCAATGTCGTTATCCCAGACATATTCCCGTTCCTCAACCAGCGGCCGAGTTAAAGTACCGTGGAGTTCTTTATCATACTGGTTGTCCGCTAAAGGTGGAAGTAGGTAACCAGCACCAAAAATGCGGTAATGCTGGCAAACAAGCAACTGTTACCACATATCAAAAATTAGGTGACGAGTTAGCCCAAACCCACCTAGTACATATCCGCTACAATCTAGAACGTCGCCTGCAAGTAGCTAAAGAAAAAGGAGATAAAGACCTTATTCAGCTACTTGAAGACGAGGCAAAACAATTGGCTTCAGGGTTAATAGCAAGCAGATAATAGTTTGTATAAACGCTGCGCGGACGGGCTTCACTTTGGTCTTTCCCTCAAGAAAGTCCTACTCCACTAATTTTCACGGTTAATCAAAATACCCCTCAATCCTGCCGCCCTTGCTCCGTGATAATCTTCTGTAAAACTGTCTCCAATATGCCATGCGGCAGTAGGGGGACAGTCATGTTTTTCTAAGGCAATGGCAAAAATCTGAGGGTCCGGTTTAGCCGCACCTACTTGAGTAGAAATGGTTACAGAACTGAAAAAATCTTTCAATTCTAAAGCCTCTAACACCGAGTAAATGCGAGAGTCAAAATTTGACACTATCCCCAGTTCAATTCCCATTTTCCGCCAGTTCGTTAAAGCCGGCAAAACATCATCGTAAATTAGCCAGGGTTGAGCCGTGCCAAAGTGAATGTAAATTTCGCTAAAAAAGGCCGGGAAATCAGAAAATTGCTCCAGAACGCCTGCTTGCTCAAAGGTGCGAGAGACAATGTTAGACCACCAGTCAAACTCGTACTGGAGAAGATGTTGCGGCTGTATATTTGGAAATACAGGTGGCAAAGCAGCTTCAAAGCAAGATAAAAAAGCTTTATTAAGGCTTTGTGCAGAAACTTCTACACCAAAGTCTCGTGCTAGTTGACTGTAAATTTCGCCCACGCTACCCCTAACGCCAAAGAGCGTCCCCACAGCATCTAAAAAAATTACTTTTGGTCGCTTCATCAACCTTTAAGGATTTCAAAAGGGAAATTGGCCAAAACTAGATTTTATTTTGATAATGTCTCTATAATAGGACGAACTAGCCAGTGAAAACCAACTTTAAGTTTATGATCTAAAGTTGGCAACCGGTACAGATAGGCTAAGCGACGGAAAACATAAGCTAAAGATCCTTCTATCTGGATACCCAAACCGCTAAAGGTAGCATTGTCTACCCCTAGCGTCATCATCTCGCCCAGATGTTGGTAGCGAAAAGGAAGTAAAGGACGACGGGTGAGAGTAGCCCATATATTCCAAGCAGCGTAGTCGGCTTGTTGTAAAGCTGCTTGAGCAGTTGCTGGAACTTGCTGTCCTTGCGCATCGCGACAGTCTGCTAAATCTCCCAAGGCAAAAATTTCTGGATGGTCGAGGACTTGTAGGGTAGGTTTGGTAGTCACTTGACCGCGTTGGTTTTGCTTGAGAGCAAGATTTCGCACCACAGGTGCAACTTGTGTTCCTGTTGTCCAAATTACCAAATCTACGGGAATAACGTCTACTTGACCTTTGTATTCTAAAGAAATGGTATCTTGTCCAACTGATACTACCTTCGTTTCTAAGTCGATAAATACACCCCGCTCCTTTAAAGCTTGGTCTGCAGCTTGGCGGTTAAATTCTGGTGAAGTTCGCAAAATTTGGTCTGCGAGTTCAATTAATCGAAAGCGTCCTTTTGGTCCCAACCTGTCTGCTAATTTACAAGCTAGCTCGACACCGCTATAACCAGCGCCAACAATTGCCACTCTAATTTTATCTGCTTGTGATTCTTCCAGGATTCGCAGGCGTTCTTCCAGGCGATACGCGTCTGTAATAGTACGGAATGTATAGGCATGTGATGGAGCACCCGGTATCATATCTAAAGGTGTTTCCCCACCCAGAGCCAAGACCAAGCGGTCATAACCGAGTTCCGGTCCTTCCTGCAGGTGTACTCGTTTTTGCTCTATATCAATTCCTGCTACAGAAGCTTGATAAAAACGCACGCCCGTATCTTGTAGAAGTTCTTCAAAAGGAGGCGCAATTTCCCAAGATTGTAGTTCTCCAGTTAGCAGTTCGTAGAGCAGGGGAGAAAAAAGAAAGCGATCGCTTTGGTCTACCAAAATTATTTCCGGTTTTGGCAACGGCTGCCATGGAAACTGACTTAGCCGCAGCGCAGTATAGAGACCACCAAAGCCTCCACCCAGTATACAAATTCTCGCTGTTTGTTCGCTCATGTGTCTAGTGGGTTTTCAATCCCAGTAGGGCAACTTCTACCAGTTTAATGATTTCTTTGCCTGGGTTACCAGCAACTAAATTATCTTGGTGTCTTTCTTTTGAGAACAACCCGCTGATAATAACCTCTCAACTGCATCTGTTGCATTTTCTCCATTGCGGGTTAGCGATGCAGATTTTGTCTTCTTCCAAAAGTATTGCGATTATAATCGAAAGGCAGTTTGTACAAATGACAAACCGCCTGAAATTTATGGCATTTTGTATTATGAAGACCATTAGTTGCCGCCAGAGGTAACAGCTTTGTAATGTTGGGCGGTAACTTCACCCTTGGCGTACCATTTTCCGTCTGAACCTTTTTCAAACATCTCGCGAAGGCTATTCCAAGCGATCTGACGAGCGCCTTCTTCGCTTATACCATCGCTTTTAGCAGCTTTTAAGGCTGCAGCGTAAACTTGTTGAGCTTCCGAAGGGAGATTTTCCCTTTTGATTTCTTCTGGTAAATTCTGCTGATTTTGGCTTGTGGTTTGCGATGTTGTTTGTTGTGGCGATGGTGCTGCGTCTGTAGTTGTAGCTTCTTCTGTCAATTCTTTGTTCTCACTCATGTGTCCCCTCCGACAATTTAATTAAAAGCTAGTGTTGAAATCATAATTTAAGAACTTCCACATTAGTTCTCATCTTTCTGCAAGCATAGATAGCACTTACCCGTTGGTAGAAACAGCACAACTCGGTTGCGATCGCTCCCAGTCGCAAACCCTTGCAGAAGCATCTACTGCATCAATGAAAATCAATACTAGGTTGGAGCAGTAAGGCGATCGCTCCTACCATCACGAAAGATACTGTTATCCAAAACAACACTAGATTTAGCTTCACGATACTTTTCCCTTGTCTTTATTTAAACCTTCAGATGGATTGATAGTAATAAAGATAAAACAGCAATTATCGTCTTTCTTTAGAAAGGTTTGTCTAGACGCAAACACAAAATACGCTTTCTTCCCCCAGCGAGCGCTCATCGCTTTATGTTTGCAATCAACCTACCCCAGCTTTTGTTAGGAGTCGTATGGAAAGTAGTTCATGCTTGAGTTTTCTTTGCCACAACTATGTGTGTCTGAGCAAATCCCCCATTGCCTAGTACTTTAACAATGTGATAGTCTCCTCGGAGCTTTGTTCCCAGCATTAAGCCGAATTGGATAGCGGGATTTATCCCTAAAATAGTTATTGATTCTAATTGTGGCACAGATTTGTGGTCGACACCAGAAGCCCCATCTGGAATTAAATTTGGTATCAAAAAGTACATCCTTGGCAAGGGAAAACGGAAAATTAGTTGCAGAAGGAGACGAAAATGACAAAATTGTTACTTTTTTGTACTACAAAATCCTCCAACTTGAGAAAAAAGCACCCTTGTTGACATTTCAAATCCCCAAGCCAAGGCTACAATGACAGATCTGACCCCCAATTCTAGTTTTAGTTTGACAATCCGCCTGGAAATTCCCAATCGTGTGGGGATGCTAGCCCATGTTACTCAAGCAATCTCTAACAGTGGTGGTAATTTTGGTCAAATCGATTTAATCGAACAAACAAGACATGTTTCCATTCGAGAAATTACAGTAGATGCTGCTAGTACCGAGCATGCGGAAGCAATTGTGCAAGCAGTTAAGACTTTACCAGAAATCAAAGTACTGAACGTTTACGATCGCACCTTTAACCTGCACCGTGGTGGGAAAATTAGCATTGCCAGTAAGATTCCCCTCAAAACCTCATCTGACCTAGCAATGGCGTATACACCTGGAGTAGGACGTATCTGCAGTGCGATTGCTCAAGACCCAGAAGAAGTTTATAAATTAACTATTAAACAGAATACTGTGGCCATTGTTACCGATGGAAGTGCAGTACTGGGTTTGGGAAATCTTGGTCCGCAAGCAGCGTTACCGGTAATGGAAGGGAAAGCAATGTTGTTCAAAGAATTTGCCAGTATTGATGCTTTTCCCATTTGTCTTGCTACTCAAGATGCAGAGGGAATTGTCAGTACAGTAAAAAATATTGCTCCTGTTTTTGGAGGCATAAATTTAGAAGATATTGCTGCTCCTCGCTGTTTTGAAATAGAAGAAAAATTGCGACGCGAATTAGATATTCCTGTTTTTCATGACGACCAGCACGGTACGGCAATAGTTACTTTAGCAGCACTTCTCAATGCTTTAAAATTGGTGCACAAATCAATTGAGCAAGTCAGGATCTTAATTAATGGTGCTGGTGCTGCAGGGATTGCGATCGCTCGCTTGCTGCGCAAAGCTGGAGCAGAAAAAATTTGGCTGTGCGATTCTAAAGGAATTGTCTCTCACAATCGCACTGACTTGACCAATGAAAAGCGAGAATTTGCCGTTAAGGCCCAAGGTACCTTGGCAGGTGCTGTACAAGGAGTAGATGTATTTATCGGAGTTAGCGTACCAGGGGTATTAACGCCAGAAATGGTACGTTCCATGGCTAAAGATGCGATTGTGTTTGCAATGGCAAATCCAATTCCAGAAATTCAACCAGAATTAGTCAGCAGCGAAGTTGCTGTCATTGCCACCGGACGCAGCGATTATCCAAATCAAATCAACAACGTTCTTGCTTTTCCCGGAGTATTTCGCGGCGCATTGGATTGTCGAGCTACAACAATTACCACCTCAATGTACTTAGAAGCAGCAAATGCGATCGCTTCTTTAATCAAACCAACAGATTTAGACAGGGAACATATTATTCCCTCTGTTTTTGACGAAAGGGTTGCCACAACTGTTGCTGCTGCTGTCCAACGCGCCGCACGCCAAGATGGTATTGCTCGCAATTGAACGCAGTAGGTTCTACCCTCACCTTCTGGCCAACTCGGCTGATTCTGCGTTTAAAAATTCTAAATAACCATTGCTCAGTTCTTTTACTGCTAGTTCGTAAAACTGTTTGCCGTGTTCGGGTGTTGCTAAGGCAGGATTTGAACCCATCCTACCATCAGGGTAACGCTGGCGAAAGTCCCTGGCACCGTAAATTTGATGTCCAGTACCGACTTGAGGACTAAGCTGCGCTTGCTTTATTGCTTGCGGATAAATATATTGAGTAACAGCTACTTCGCTGGGCGTAGCATGAGAACCTTCTTGCTCGCCGTACAATTCTTTTGCTAGTTTGAGGACGGAATTACACGTAAACCAATTGGCTAGTTGGCATTGCACCTTGTGAGCATAGGAAAGCTGCAGATCTTCTAAATAAGCGTATGTCTCAGAAAAAGCGGCCTTGAGGGTAGCAATATTACCACCGTGTCCGTTGATAAAGTAGAACTTTGTAAAACCTGCTTTCGCTAAACAGCTGATGTAGTCTCGCACTACCTGAATCATGGTGCTGGGACGCAGACTAATGCTTCCAGGAAAAGCGGTGTGATGTAGTGCCATACCAACATTAATTGTAGGAGCAACCATTGCTTGAGTTGCTTCACCCACACCACGAGCGATCGCCTCTGCACAAATTGCATCCGTACCAATTAATCCTGTCGGACCGTGTTGTTCTGTAGAACCAATAGGAACAATAATACCCTCGGATGTCTGCAGATATGCTTCTACTTCTTGCCAAGTACTTAAATGCAGTAACATTTCTTTGATTGTGATTTGGCCGATTTGGGTTGAGCGTTATCTTTATTTTGTACGTTGCTAATTGCAATAGCGCTATTGTAGCTTTTCCGTTGCAAGTTGCCCTCAAGCAAACGCTGCCTATTATAAATTTTTTTAACGCTCCTTCGCTGACTTAGTTAAATCCACAGTCCCGTGAGCCTTTAGGTTTTCGGTTGCTGAAAAATTTGTTTTTCAAACAGAAAGTTTTGGTCTTTACTTTACTCAATACCACAATTGCCGTTATTCTAACTAACCAAGATAATAATGTTTCTTGACGTCGCTTTTAATTTCCCAGGTGCAGGACATGCCAGCAGGAAAAGTCACTAAATCACCTTTACCCATTTGCACTGGCTGTCCGCCATCGGGAGTGACAATCACATCACCTTCTAGAAAGTAACAAATTTCTTGGGTATCATAAGTCCAAGGAAATTTCGAGACTTGTTTTTCCCAAATTCCCCATTTGAAGACGCCTAATTGATGCAAACGCTCTTGGCTGGGTTGACGTTCAATTTTAATTTCCATACTTGTTGCCAATTGATTCAACAGTAAGACTGAATATCTTCACCACACTGTTCTACTAAATAACATAAAGCCCGAAAACGCAAACCTACAAATTGGTCATAAAGGGGATTGAGCTTGCACAAAGCAGGTATGCGGACAATTTTGCGCCCAAATAAAACTATATCTCGCTCAAAAGGACAGCGAGCAGGAATTAGTCTGGCAAAAATTTTTGCTAAGAGGCGATTTTTAATCTCCAGTGAGTCTATCCATTGGCGCAGTGGTAGGAGCCAGTCAGATTTTGGCTTTGTCCATTGTTTTTTCTTTGCTAATGTTTGGGTTTCTCCAGCGCAATTAATCCAAATTGAGAAAATAACATTTTGATTTTTGATTTCTAGCATTCTCGTTTTTCCTGTACTGATTGGCACTGCAGTATTATTGCTATTCAAATTAACTGCTTGGTTAATAAATAATGTTGAATTAAGTACAAAATAGCAAATAAAATTTTCCAATTTCTATTTTGTAGTTACTGATTTCTTATACCAGACATATTTATCACCTATTTTGAATGTAAATTGTTTACTCTCAAGCTCCACCGTATCCGTGGGAGTACCTTGAGGTGTTAAAAGTGGTATTTTCTCCCTCTGGTGCCAACATTACACCGGTAGTAGCTTGTTACGAGTGTCGATATTAAGGTATTTACTCTGTGATAAAATGTTACTAGTGTTACAAAATTTTGTTTACAAGTAATTATGAAGTTTTAACTAACTGATAGAAACTGTGTATATTATTTAGCGTTTTCAAAAAGGCAATTCGGAAAAATAACTGTTCGAGAAGTTAAATTATGCTCAGTTTGCTACCAAAAAAGTTGGGAGCGATCGCTGTTTTGCTGTTTTTATGCTGTTTCTCAACAATAATGTCCGTAGCCTGTAGTGAACACCTAAGTACACACTACCTTTTCAGAATTGGTATTAATTTTCCTACCAAACAGCCACAGGTTTTTGGCGATCGCTCGTCAATTACAATAAAAGATTAAAACTAGCTGCAGTTTGAAATTAATTCTGGAGTGAAAAACTTTTGATCCCTGGGGAAAATATCCACATCTGTTCGAGTTTGATGGCTAGTCATTGATACCTCAATGTCTGTAGCATGAATAACAACTGGAACCGACTTCCTAAAAGCGGTGTCATTTATAGCACCAAAGCGATCGCCACCGAGCGAGCTGGGAATAATGTCAATATGCCTACTTTATTAGCAGTTTCCCAAGCTACATTCGCAGAAAAGTAAAGAAAATGCCAACCCCAGTCTTGACCAGACTAGCTACAAACCTCACAATTGAGGAGCAGCCAAGATTTGTAACTTGACGAGGATTATAAAACTATGAAGATTAACCCAAACAACAAGCAACAGCGACGACAGGGAATTTTCGGATCGTTCGGGTCAACTTCGTTGCCCACTTCTTTAAAATTTCTTCACAATTGCTTTTCAATTTATACATAACCTTTTTGTTTCCATCAAACTTGTGCAACACAACCAAACTTTCAGCATGAGCAAAAAATGGGCGATCAAGCGAATCACCGTTAACTTAGCATTAGATGAAGCCAAGAAACTTGAAAAATATTGTGACCAGACCGGAAGACCAGCAACAGATGTGATTCGGGAGCTCATTCGAGGCTTACCTGTCACCAGAACTGAGTAACTTAAGGGTTTTAAACGCATCTCGGAAAGTCTTTAGTCAAATTTTTGGCTGGGGACTTTCCACTTTTTTTAATTTTGACAAGGTAATTGGTAGCTTTTAAGTCTATCTTTACTGTTGTGTTTAACTTTTGAAGGTTGGCTTTGCCAGGCTACCTAGCAGGTAATTCTGGAATTAGTTCTTGAACCACGTCATCTGCTACTTTTCCTATTTGGTCACAATAGTGTTTAAGCTTTTCAGCTTCGTCTCAAGCCAAGATCAGGGTAATTTCTTGGGTTACTAAAGCTGGGCTGATGGTTACAGGAGTGGTAGTTTTTTGAGCAGGAGTTTTTTTCATTATTCCTTACATTTCTATTAAGCCTGTAATTATCGCAAATCAAAATCAACTTGACTAGTGAAAATAAAGATTTTGAGGTGCAAGATAAGGTTTGGGAGTTATTTAATTTATACGCATGCTTGGAGAGTTGAGAAATTTCAGCTGTTTGACGAACATCAAATTATCCTGATACCAAGCGTTGGATTAGCCTTTTGTAAAGTTTACTCCGACACGGCACTAATGAATTTATACGGTTTTTTTAGTTTTTATTTCTACTAAAAATAGACCAGATTTAGGTCTTGGGAAATGGATAAAGCTTGTTTAGAGAAGTTTATTTTTTTCTACGTGAAATAAATAACGTTTAATACCAGGGTTCAGATACCTCTAAGTTCATTCTTAACTTCCCGATCTTGAATGTAAAAGCTAAAAAATTGTCAAAAATTGTGCCAGCGCTTGTGGTAGAATCCCAGAACGCTGCTAATTTCAGCGTGGAAGAATTTGATTTTGTTGTGCATAGTCCTACCTGCTATGAATGCTACATGCCGGGATACGAAAGCTACCACCCCAGAGCCTTTAGATACAGCACAAACAAAACCTATGGCATTAGCAGATGCGGTGGTGAAGATGCTGGAAGATATGGGGGTGCGATATGCATTTGGTGTTTCAGGAGGAGCGATCGCACCGATGTGGCACGCGCTAGAGCAAAGCTCTTGCATAAAGGTACTTCATTTTCGCCACGAAGCAGGAGCAGCTTTCGCAGCCACCGAAGCATACTTTGCCAGCGAACGACCGGTCGCAGTTTTTGCTACGACTGGTCCGGGTATTACCAACGCCTTAACAGGATTGTTGGCAGCCCGGTGGGAAGGAGCGAAAGTAATATTGATATCAGCTGCTACCTCAGCACCCCAAAGAGGACGGTGGGCTTGTCAGGAAACCAGTACATATACCATGCCCAGCGACGGTATTTTTACATCCGGACAAGTATTTCACTACGCAACCACAATTGAATCCAACAAACAACTGCCAGAAATTTATCGACGAGTTGCACTTGGATTAGCTCGACCGGGTGGCTTTACAGCACATTTGAGCATACCCAGTAACGTACAAACAAGTTTAGTAGAAACATCACTGCCCCAGGTTGCTGTTGCTTTTGCTCCTCCAGCAGCTAGCGAAGAAACGATCGCCAAGTGTGCGCAATTGCTATCTGAAGGACATTTTGCCATTTGGATTGGCTTTGGTGCACGCTCCGCAGCAGCAGAAATTCGCCAGTTGGCTGAAATAACGAAAGCTGCAGTGATGTGTTCGCCGCGCGGCAAAGGAATTTTTCCCGAGGATCATCCTCAATTTGTAGGAGTCACAGGTTTTAGCGGACACGAGTCAGTTTTCCAGTACATGCAACAGCACCGTCCGCTGCGGGTGTTAGTGTTGGGAACGCGTTTGGGCGAATTTACCTCTCTTTGGAATCCTGTGATGATTCCTTCCCGGGGTTTTGTGCATGTTGACATCGACCCGGAGGTACCAGGAGTAGCATATCCCTCGGTAGAAACTTTCGCCGTTCATTCCGAAGCGAGAGTTTTTGTGCAAGCACTTTGTAAGTATCTTGCCGTAAGTACTTTTACTGATCGCTCAAAAAATGAATGCCTACCTCGCCCGAGTGGCAACATCCTCATGCAGCCAACAGAGGGTCAGGTCAGACCGCAGCTGTTAATGGAATTAATTCAACGGGCGATCGTTGAGGGAAGCGATGCCACAGTCATGGCAGAGTCCGGAAACTCCTTTGCTTGGGCAATTCATCTTTTGAGGTTTACAAATTCGACTCGCTACCGCGTTACCAACGGATTCGGATCCATGGGACATTTTGTTACCGGTGTGGTAGGTGCTGCTTTGGCAAGGAGTGGTAAAGCTGTTGCCATTGTTGGAGATGGAGCCATGCTCATGAATAACGAAATCAGCACTGCTGTCAAATATCGCATCCCTGCTGTCTGGATTGTACTCAACGACGGACGCTACAACATATGCGAGCAAGGCATGGCCTATCTGGGCTTCAAAGGTGCAGACGCAGCAATACCACCAACTGATTTTGTGCGCATTGCTCAGGGTATGGGAGCTGATGGCGTCCGGGTAGAAAGGGAATCTGAAGTTCAAGCAGCACTAGAAAAAGCGATGACAGCTACTTGTCCGTTTGTAGTTGATGTGGTGATTGACCCCACCCAAATACCACCATCTGAAAGCCGCAATCAAAGCCTGATATTACAACAGAGCTCTACTATTCGTCAAATTTAAGGTAAACAGATATGACCCGTTCTTCCGTAGGAATTCACTCAATTGCTTTAGCTTTTCCCAGCATTAAACGTACCAACGATTATTACATCCAAAAACATCCCCAGCTAGTTGCCCAAGCTGAGCAAAAAAGTCTAGCAAGATTGTTCTCCTTCTCAGAAAACACCCCAACTAATGAGTTTGATTTAGAGATGATGCCTTACCTTTGCGATCCCTTTCGCGGTACTGTGGAACGGTGGGTGCTAGGAGCAGGTGAATCATCACTAACACTAGAAGAGCGTGCAGCAACACAGGCTATAAAAGCAGCCGAACTTTCTCCCAGTGAAGTTGAACTGATGATAGTAGCCTCGGTTTGGCCCGAACAAATTGGATTTGGCAATGCTGCTTTCCTGGCTCGTCAATTAGGTATTCAATGCGCAGCTTGGAACCTTGACGCTGCCTGCGGAGTAACTCCAGTGGCGTTGCAAACTGCCTGTGCCTTGATCGATGCTAAAGAGTATAGTAATGTTTTAGTTGTTATTTCATGCACGTATTCCCGCTTTTTTGATGAAAATGACACCTTGTCATGGTGCGTCGGCGACGGTGCAGGAGCATTCGTAGTTAGTTCCCTAGAACCAAATCAAGGAATTTTAGGTACGAAGACTATTAATACTAGCATATGGTGCGATGGTTTATTCTCTGAAATTGTAGAGGATGAGGACGGTAATCCAAAAGTTCGCATGCAGATTGGTAAAGGTGCAAACAAACTCTTCCGCGAAACAACCGCAGATTTGCTTTCTACGTGTTGTCACGGAGCTATAGATGCTGCTGGTGTCACCCTTGAGGATATAGACTTTTTCCTTTTCAACACGGCTACAGCTTGGTTTGCACGTTTTTGCACGCGCGTGCTGGGTATTGATCCACAACGTACGATTAACCTTTATCCCCAGTATGCAAATATTGGCCCGGTATTAACCGTTGCCAACATGTATCATGCTGCTCAGTTAGGTAAAATTCGCGAAAATGACTTAGTTCTTATCTATGGATTTGGTGCAGCTGGTGCCGCTTGTGCAAGTGTAATGCGTTGGGGTAATGTGAAATTGGCTCCTGCTCCCATAAAAAGCGGTGAAGAAGTAAAGATAGGAATCTAAATTTTTGGATTTTCTTGACAAAAATCTGCAAATCCAGAAAAATCTTGGCTCTTAATTGTTGTGAGCAAGCAGGAGTTTGGTTTTCGAGAACTTTTGCGTGCGCTGTTTAATTTAGTGTATGTGTGAACTTTCAAATCGTTGTAGTCAAAATTTTCTGTGAAAAAATACAAAAAATATATTTTCATAGGATTCTTATTTTTCCTGCTCTCGATTATATTGACATTTCCGTTGCAAGTCTCAGCTCGTGATTCCCTAGTCAAATTCAGGCATCAATCATGGCATTACTATAAGGAAATTTATATATTTGGTGACAGCTTATCAGATACAGGTAATGTCTTCAATGCCACTAATGGATTGATTCCTCCCAGTCCCACCTATTTTCACGGACGCTTTTCCAACGGTCCGGTTTGGGTAGAATATCTTGCTTCTGATTTGGGATTAAAATTTAATCAAAACACTAACTTTGCTTTTGGTGGTGCAACAACAGGAACTGAAAATATTGGATTAGCTACTTTACCAGGATTGCAACAACAAATTGAAAGCTTTAAGTTATCGCATATTGCTGTCGATCCCAATTCCGTCTATATTTTATGGGCTGGCATTAATGATTATTTAAAGTACTTTTTTAACGATGTTCCCAATCCTGCTGATATAGTTGCAAATTTATCAATAGCGGTCAAAACACTGGCAGAAGCTGGTGCTAAAAACATTTTAGTTGTTAATTTACCTGATTTAGGAAAATTTCCGGTTACGGGTGGTGATAAGCAAGCTTCTGATTTGCTGCGAGCTTTGACTAAAACACATAATTCTATCCTAAACATTCAACTTAAATTATTAAGCCAAGCTCTCAGTTCCGATATAAATATTATCCTTGTGGATGTTAATTCCTTGTTCAATCGAATTATTAGCAATCCTGGGGAATTTGGATTAACAAATGTGACTGACTCTTGCCTTAGTAGAGATTTATCGATAGTCAGCATAGGTGTTCCCAATCAGTCAGTTTTATGTATTCCGGAGCAGTTTTTATTTTGGGATCAAATCCATCCGACAACGATTACTCATAAACTGATTGCAGAATTGGCACTTTCACTTTTGAGGTCAGGGTCTGTTGCTGACATGCTCAAGTGAAGCTGCTTTGTTCAATTGGGAGTATCCAGGTTGTTTTTTTAACGGTTAAAAAGACAGCAAATACTAAGTAGTAACTGCTCCTAAATTTTTTAAAGAAGCTTTTTGAGCTTCAGTGATACCTGTAATACCAGTGATGTTCAGGCCTTCGTAGGGTCTTGCGTTTCTGAGGGTTTTTAAGCACTTACCGGTATTGATGTCCCAAATTTTAATCGTATCATCTTGACTACCGCTGGCTAAAATTTGACCGTTTGGATGAAAGGCAACAGACCAAACAAGTTGTGTGTGTTCTTTTAAGGTTTTAAGACATTGGCCTGTGGCAACGTTCCATAATCTTACTGTTTGATCTTCTCCAGTGCTTGCAAGTATTGAGCCATCCGGACTAAAGGCAACACAGTATACAGAACTAGTATGTCCTTTCAAAATCCGAAAGCATTCTCCAGTGGTGGTATTCCACAGCTTAATAGTTTGGTCACTGCTAGCACTAGCAAGCAGGCGTCCATCAGGGCTGTAGGCAATTGTCCAAACTAAGTCTTCGTGTTCCTTTAGAGTTTGGATACATTTTCCAGTATTAACATCCCAGAACTTTACCGTTTGGTCAATACTACCACTTGCCAATATTTGCTCGTTGGGGTTAAAGGCAACAGACCATACTTTATCAGTATGTCCTTCTAGTACGTGAATGCACTGCCCCGTGTTAATATCCCACAATCTTACTGTTTGGTCATCACTGCTGCTTGCAACAAGTTCGTTGGTAGGACTGATGGTAACGGATGTGATCCAGTTACTATGTCCTCGTAAAGTTTTAAGACATTGATTTGTGGTGAGATCCCACAACTTTACCGTTTGGTCCTCACTACCGGTGGCTAAAAGCAGATCTTTAGAGCTTAAGGCTACTGTTGTGACTCGATTGCTATGGCCTGGTAATGTTTTGAAACATTCTCCGCTATCAGTGTCCCAAAACTTGACCGTGTGATTTCCGCTTCCGCTTACGAGCATGCGGCCATCACAGCTGAAAGTTAATGCCCATATTCCGCTACTGTAACCTTGCAAAGTTTTGAGGCATTGACCCGTACTAATATCCCATAATCTTACTGTTTGGTCGCTACTGCCACTGGCTATCGTGTGGTTGTTTGAGTTAAAAGCTACTGACCATACCCTACTGGTGTGTCCTCGCAGCGTGAGGATGCAACTACCAGTGCTAACATCCCACAGTTTGATTGTTTGATCGTCGCTACCACTTACTAGTGTTTCGCCATTGGGACTAAAGAAGACCGAATACACGCAATCGGCGTGTCCTTGTAAAGTTTTCAGGCATTGACCGGTGTTGGTATTCCACAATTTTACAGTTCGATCGTGACAGCCACTAGCTAAAATTCGACCATCTGGGCTGAAGTTAACTGACCAAATACTGCTGTTATGTCCGTGTAAAGTTTTAATACATCTACCGCTGTTGGTATCCCACAATCTGACTGTTTGGTCGTGACAACCACTGGCTATTGTTTGACCATCTGGGCTAAAAGCAATTGACGTAACTCGACTTTGATGTTTTTCAAAGGTTTTGAGGCATTGACCGGTATTGAAGTTCCATAATTTTACTGTTTGGTCTTCGCTACCACTGGCAATAAGGTCGTTTCCTTGAGGACAAAAAGCGATCGACCACACCCCACCAGTGTGTCCCTGTAAAGTTTTCAGACATTGACCGGTACTGACATCCCAAAGTTTGATTGTTTGATCCTTACTGCTACTGGCGAGGATATTTCCATCCGGACTAAAGGCTACAGACCAAAGCCAATCTGTGTGTCCGCTACAAATGAGTAGTTGTTTTATATCTGTAACTTGGTAAATTCGGACATCTCCGTAGCTATCTCCTGTAGCTAGTAATTTTCCGTCTGGACTGAACGTCACTGCGTGAATACCGCCAAGAGTTTCAATAAAAACAGATTTGGCTAGATCGGCGTGAGCAAAATTTGCATTGTGCAGGTTGATGTTGCGCAGATCTGCTTGCCAAATACTGAGATAGGAAAAATCATAGCCATTTAGATTTGTTTCTAAGTAACGAAGAAGGTTAAAGATGTTTCCACCTGTGTAGCTTGGTTCTTGCGGTGATGTTTTTTGCAAGTTTGTTAAAATTTTTGTTAATTGATTTTCAATATTTTTTTTACTTTTGAAGGCAGCGAGTAATCCATCGATAACTGGTTTGAGGATGAGGCGAACTTGATTTTCTCGAATATAGTCTTTTGCCGTGGCTTTAATGAGAGCGTGGCTTTTGAAAAGATTAATGTTTTGGTTATTAATCTCTTCACAGACTAGTTCTATGAATTTATTAGTTACATATTCCATAACTACAGGTTGTAGCGTGAAGAGAGCTCGATTTTTTTCTATTAGCGATCGCCTTCCTAGGGATTCCACAGCTTCGAGTAATTTAGCTGATGGTACTGGTGATGCCATATCTTCTCGCAATTGCGAAATTGTCACGGGTTCGCGATTAATTGCCAGCCAGTAGATTATTTCCTTTTCTAAATCCGACAAGCGGTTAAACTGCTGTTCTAAAATATCGCGAATATCTCCAAAAACAGCAGTTTCTTGTTGCAAGAATTCGGTTATGTTGCCATCAAATACATCTTCAATGGTTGTAGCAGCTATCTTTAAAGCTAGGGGGTTACCTGCGTAGCGTTGAATTATGGCCTCGTATTCTTTTGGTGT
>Ga0272448_1001147_pt1 | contig 37171 bp, 32 predicted proteins | sample YNPCB0191_FD_202220 | JGI IMG/M metagenome (GOLD analysis project Ga0272448, IMG submission 202220) | Hot spring sediment microbial communities from Yellowstone National Park, WY, United States - YNP-CB-019-1 | ecosystem: Environmental > Aquatic > Thermal springs > Hot (42-90C) > Sediment...
CACCAGTGTGATGTCTATTGAAAATACCTTGTTGAGGAAATATGCAAGGATTACCACCACAATTACAATGCCACCCACCTTGTCAAACACGGGCACGAGAATATCATCAATTTCCGTCTCCGTCTTTTCCGCAACCTTGCTGAAGAAGTAAATTATCACATCCTTCCAGAGCCGATATGCCATGTAACCGAAGAGAATGATGACTACAGACCAGTATATATTGTACAGGTAGAAGTAGAAGATGTCTGGTAAGTCAAGAATCTCGGTTGAGGAAACAATGGCGTAGGTGATGAAGAAGATGAGCAGGGGTTTGCGCACAATTGCAAGTATTCTGTCATCCAGGTCCGTCTTCGTGCGCTTCACGATCCTTGTGATGAGTTTTTCGGTGATGATGTAGACCACGATTATCAGTATGCTCCAGAAAATTACATCAAGGATGAACACACCGTAGACATTGTTAAATGGAGATGGCAGGAAGTTCTCAACGATGCCAAGCACCTTCTCAGTGCTCACCACACCCACATATGTAATTGTAACCTGAAACTCAAAAATCTTTCGTTGGGATGCGTTTACCGGGTTTGTGAGTTCAAAGAGCACAGCACACTGCTTGCGGTCTGTGCGCTTGTATGGCTTTATCTCAACCTTCACTTCCTTTGTGTGCTTTGGCTCAAGAATGAACTGGTTTTCTGAAACAGTAAAACCTGCATCTGTAAGATTCGCACAGGATACATTTACGAAAAAGTAGGTATCGGTATAGTTATTGAGCAATACAAAATCAAAACTGCTTGCATCTGGATAGTGTGCATCTACCGTCAGTGAACTCCGGCTCAACACGGATACATTTTCCTGTGCAGACACAGGTGCTGAGAGCAAGATAACGAATATGACCGCAGATAACAACAGTAAAATTCCCGCGTGACGCATGACCTCAAAAGATAGATGGGTGTATATAAGTTTATGCGTTCCATACTGCGCTGCGGGAAAAGACCAACATGATAGTTTATATACCAAATTCGCTTATCAACATAGAGGTATGGCAAAAAAAAGGGTGTGCATGGCCTGTGATTCGGAAGTGGGTGAACACGACACCGTGTGTCCAAACTGTGGCGTCGACCTGGAATTTTTTGCGGTAGAAGTTGAGGACAAGAAAAAAGCACTGGATGCGCTCTTTGAAACGGTGCTTGGAGAGGAATTACCCGGAAAAACTGAAGATGAAAATAAGAGCCAGACACCTGAAAAAACCGTAATAGAAACCAGTGCACAGGATAAAGGTCCAGGTATAGACCTGGGTAAATTTGACCTTTCTGAACTGGAAATTGAAGAACCCAAAAAAACTGTTGAGAAAGAACAGGTGGTGCAGGCACCCGCACCTAAGCCAGTGGTAGAAGAGACAAAACCCACGAAGGTCATCGTTGAGAAGGTTGAATATGTCAAGCCAGCAGTGAAACAACCCGTTGAACCAGAGGTGGAAATCCCTGCCCCGGAGCCCAGAACACCTGAAGACGAGCTGAGCATAAAAACCGCTGAGGCAAAGGCACTGATGACTGCAGCTACACGCCTGGGTGCAGACCTCACCGCACCGAGGTCATACATCTCACAGGGTGTGCAGTTTGCCAAGCGCGGAGACCTGCAAACCGCACTGAAGTACCTCAATGATGCAATTTCGTTACTGAGAGATACGAGCATTAAAAAACTCGAGGAATTGCTCGGAAACTTAGAACGAAAAATCATGCTCCTGGAAAAGCATGGTAGCAACATGGCACGGGAGAGACGATTATTGACAAAGACGAGAGAGTTTATAGCAACCAGAGACATACTTGATGCGGTGAATACCTATGACACGCTTCGAGAAATGCTGGGTATTGCATCAAAGGGTGGAGAGGAGAGCACACGAGAAACTGCTGACGAATTTGAGAAACTCATGTCTGCAATAGAGAAATACGGGATTGACCTGCATGATGAAAAGGAAAGATATGAGAGTGCAAGGTACACCGCAGCGCCCTCTGAACTTGCAAAAATTCGTGCAGAATTAATGGAACAATTAAATGCAAAAATATATGCGGAAATTGCAGAACTTGGAAAAGTGCTTGTGGAGAAAAAGTACGCGGGTGCGAATGTAAAAAATCTCGCTGCAATACTTAAACAGGCAACAATTGCATTCAAACGAAAGCAGTACATCGAGACAATAAAGTATATGGATTCATTCAGAAAACTGACAGGATATGTACCCATACCTAAAAAGGAACCAGTGAGAATGCAGGTAAATGCAGAGAAACCGACACCGAGGCAAGAAGTAAAGGCACAGGATTCAATGAAAATAGGGCGGGGTGAAATCTGTCTTCTAAACACAAATGATGCGCGCATTGCATACGCTGCCGCCTCAGAGTTTATTAAACAGGACCGTGTGTTTGTTGCGACTACATCGTATCCTGAAAAACTAAAAAGGGCACACAATCTGGAAAATGCCACATTTCTGTATTTAACAGACAGTTATTCAGTGCCAGAACGCTGTGATATTCGCAGGCTTGACTTTGAGGTCACATATGAAATATCCGGTTTCCTGAACGAAAGAGAAGGTGGATTAGTGCTAATCGATGATGTAGAGTTGATTTCGTTGTACAATGGTGTGAGTGCAACCCTGAATTTTCTCAAATCAATCATTGATAAAGCCATGCAGAACCACACTGCACTGCTTGTTACCTGCGATTTAAACTATTTTTCAAAGAATGACGGTGCGATGCTGCGCACACTTTTCCCGAAGGTTGTGGATAAACAGGTGGACTTAAAGCAGAGAGAGTTCGGCATAAACTTTCAGCCAGTAGTGGGCAGGTCATACCTCATTGAGACAAACACCACTACTATGGACACACTCAAAAATCTTCTGAGAGGAAAGAAGTCACTCATCATCACAAAAAACTTTCCAAAAAAGCTAAAAGAAGACCCGAAACTCACAGATGCAGAGATATACTGGCTTACCGAATCTGAAGGATATGATAAAATCTTAAGGCCTACTCGATTGGAATTTGAGGTGATGAAAACAATTCTTGATTTTATGCGGGAGACGCATGGTGTTGTGGTGCTCGACTGTCTCTCAAACATCCTGCTCACAAACGAGTTTAAGGATGTAGTGGATATGCTAAAGGCGATTGATGATGAGAACTCAATATCTGGAAGCGTGTTGATTGTTGAAATGTCACCAGGTGCTGTGGAGAAGGACAAAACCTGCTTGATTATGCAGAGATTTGACGAAATCCTGCGGTATTAGCGTTACTCTATCAGCTTCCTGAATAACTCCTCCTGCTCGTCGTTGATTGAAAGCAGAAATTTCTCAAGTATTTCCCGCTTGTTTTCACTGATTTTGCCAGATTTTATAAGTTCACCTGCAATTTCTGGCACCTTTTCCTTTCTCATCTTCATCTTCACGGCAGTAGGTATTACCCGCTTTAATTCTCCTGCCTGAAGTTTTTTCTTCAATTCTTCACGAATCACATACTTGAGAACTTTACCACGCCCGCTTACCGGGAAAGAATCCACGATTAGAACATATCTGGGAACCTTCGCACTCGCAACATTGCCATACAGGAAGTCAACAACCTCCTCCTCCTTCAACGCTACATCCTTCTTCGGCACAACGAGTGCAGCAACAACTTCGCCCAGTTCTCTGTCAGGTACACCAACCACGGTAACATCCAGTATTTTTGGATGCTGGATAAGCAATTCCTCAATTTCTCTTGGATATACATTGAAACCGCCAACAATCACCATGTCTTTTATTCTGCCCACGATGCGCACATATCCACGCTCATCCATTGTTGCCATGTCACCTGTATAGAGCCAGCCCTCCTCATCAATTGCCTCTTTTGTTGCATCCGGGTTTTTATAATAGCCCTTCATCACATTGTATCCTCTGCATGCAAGCTCACCAGGTGTATTTCTCGGGACTTCCTTTCTATCTGCATCAACAATCTTAACCTCTACATCAGGTATAGGTCTCCCCACCGTCTCTACACGGTCCTTAATGCTATCATCAAATCTTGTGGCAGTAACTGCGGGTGATGCCTCAGTGAGTCCATAGACAATGGACACATTGCAGTGCATCTTTTCCATCACTGCCTGCATGGTCTCAATCGGGCATGGCGCACCCGCCATAATTCCTGTACGAAGCGATGTTGTATCGTACTTCTTTCTTTCCAGTACATCGAGTTCCCGTATAAACATTGTGGGCACGCCGTGGAGCACGGTGCACCTCTCCTTCTCTACCGTCTTCAGGACTTCTTCGGGATCAAATGCTACAAGAGGTACCATACATGCGCCAACGCTCGCACTTACCGTTATACTGAGAACACATCCAAAGCAGTGGGAAAATGGCACGCATATCAGAAGCTTGTCCTTATGGCTCATCTGCAGTATGCTCGCAATATCCCGTCCATTTCTTGAGATGTTATGGTGCGTGAGCATTGCACCCTTGGGCTTTCCTGTGGTCCCGGATGTGTAAAGGATGAATGTAACTTCATCTGGCTTTGGCTCTGTAATGCGCCTCTGAAACTCAGCATCATTCCTCCAGTCCTTGCCCAGCTCAAGCACTTCGTCGAATTTCATTGCACTACCAGTATTACTTCCCCTTGCAATTACATGCTTTAAATTCGGAATTTTTTGCCTGATTTCCTCGATTATTTTTATAAAATCCACATTTCCAAACCGCTCTGATGTGATAACCGCAACTGAGTCGGAGTGCCCCAGGATGTATTCTGCCTCTGCTGGCTTGTACCATGTGTCCATGGGCACAACCACAGCCCCGATTTTTGGAATTGCAAACCATGCAACAATCCATTCTGGAAAGTTGTGCATCCATAAGCCAACTTTATCGTCTTTCTTCACACCCAGCTTTACAAGACCACAGGCAAACTGGCTGACCTTTTCATGCAGTTCGCGATAGGTCCACCTGAGGTCGCCGAATATCACCGCATCACGGTCCGGGAACGCGACCGCATCACGGTCTATCATCTGTCCGAGGGTAATTTTTTCTGACACATGCATCACCGCTGTCCCTATATGTGAGATAAATAAAAATGTTATCTATGAGACAAAGGCATGGCTCAGATTTTTTTCCATAAAATCACATCTGCTGGAGAATTGAGTGAGGCGAGAAAACCCCCTGAGGAATAAAATGTATGCAAAATTGTGTATCCGTATGCGGAGTAGTTTTCGTCCATGTGCGCAGTAAGAATGTACTCAGCACTCGGTGAGTTATTAATTGCGAGAATTCTGGCATGCCATTGGCTGAGATACACATACACCTCATACTGGTGCACATCTTCTATTGCGATACTCATATTTTCATGTCCGTGGTCCCTCAACCATGCCAGTGCCTTTATCTCTCCGCGTTCTCGTGGTATGCCAGTCATCGGAGTACACACGAGTATGGCAATCACAAACAGCGTGATGAATGAAGCAACATAGCCACGGTTGAATGCAAATACATTTTTTCTTCTGGTTTCTGGTTTAACTCCACATTTTTCAGGCGGAGTGTGTGAACTGGACATTTCTTGTTCTTGATTTGCATAGTAATTTATCACAAGCCAGATTATTGAGATATTTGCAGGCATTACATACCGAATAATGAGAAACCAGAACAGAGGATGATGTTCAAATACCCAGAAAGCGGAGGCAAAGTACATACCCACAATATACACGAGAAAAATTGAGAGAAACAGTGCAGAATTCCGCTCCTCCAGTTTTTTCATTGCCTTCATCTCTAAAAGCCATGGCCAGGCAAGCATAAGAAAGAAAAGTATAAACATGGGAATTCTGAGTACAAATGCGTATAAAAACGGTTCTGGCTGTGTGAAAATAACCCATTGCACATGCGAGATATAGTCGCTCGTTTCCCATGCAGAGAATATGCCCGGCAGTGTGCCATCCCAGAAATGCATGATGTTTCTCACGCCCCAAACGCCAAAAAATAAAACAAACAACGCAATGCCCAGCATGTAATATTTACTGCGAAATACCCGCCAGCGAATGTAATAAAATCTCCATACAAACCCACATATGCCCGCAAACAGAAAAAACCAGCCCATACTGCTTTTTGTAAGATATGCAAGCCCCGCAAATAAACCTGCCCACGCAATGTAGCGTTCGTCCTTTATACCTCGTAAAATTGCCCACATTGTGAGGATAAAGAACACAAACAGAAGATTCTCAGCAAAACCCAGTCCACCAAGATATGTTGATGTGGGTTCAACTGCAAATAAGGCAGAGGCATAAAGCCCCATTTTTCTTCCCCAGATGTTTGCAGTGCAGAGGTATACTACAGGAATTATCAGAATGCCAGAAATGATTGATGCGCATTTTAGTGCCTCAACGCTCATGCCGAATGGTATAAAGAAGAGTGAAAGGTAGAGTGCATACATGGGTGCAAAGTGATGACTGTATTCTGGCTCTCCGGGGACAAAGAATGAGTTACCCTGTGGTAAAATAAACTCACCATTTTTTAAAAATGATTCTCCCATTGCAGCGTACACGAATGCATCTGTGCTTGCTGGCACAAACCAGAAAGTGAGGCAGCGTAAAATGATGCCCGCACAAATAAGAAGGTATAGAAAGGATGTTTTCAGTTCAAATTCAGGTAGATTCAGTTGTTCAATTCTCGTCATCACCCTCGTGTTCATGCTCATGCTCTGCCTTCATCCGCTCCATAAACACCTTTTCTTCATACTTCTGCTTGTAATCCTCAAACATCTCAATGTACTTCTTCTCGTCGTCATGATTGTGGGTGCACTGTGCAATGTATACCAGAGATTCCAAACTGCGGAATATTCCGTCAAAGTCCTCGCAAGCGTCCGCTTCTTTCCTAGCCAGCTCAAAGTTCTCCTTTGCCTTTTCAAAGTCCTCCTTGCTGAGATAAATGTCTCCGAGCAGATAATAGAGGGCATGCGCTCCTACCTCGTCCTTGTAATTCTTAAGGGTTTCCACATGTGCAAGTGCTTCGTCAAATCTTTTTGTAAGGCGACATGCCTCCGCCATCAATCCCAGCGTTATGCCCATGCCCTTCCTGTTGCCCTCCCTGTCAAAATCCTGCATCATGTCATTCAGTACAGACATTGAGACATCATAGTTATCTCCCTTTGCAAGTATTATTGCCACAAATATGTGAAATGCGTCTCTAAATTCTTCTGGCATTCGTTCATTCAGTGCAACAATTTTGTCATGTGTAAAAAAGCCAGCATGGGCTTTCAGTGTCTCCTCTGTATCCGCACCAATGAGCATGATGTAGTGATACAGGTCTTCATCATTCTTGTGCGTGGCATATTCTGAGAGTAGCTTGCATTTTCTCACAAACGGGCTTGTGTCTATGTTGTTATTTTCCCATGTGGCAATCAGAATCATAGCAGCCAGAATTCCTTTTGTGATGTCCTTCGTTCTAATTATCGCACTCATGAATTGTGCAGTTGCTGCCATGGGAAAATTCCTTGCATTTCTGCTTTCAACAAAGAGTTCGTCATAGGTCTTCAGGGCTTCATCCATGTTGTCTCCGAGAAAGAGCTCATCTGCTTTTTTTTCCAGTTCCAGTAAATCCAATTAATCACCATTACATACAATACATACTACTACTAAATACTTGTTATTGACACGCTAAACGGAACTGATTCCTGCAAAGAAAATGGATGTTTTGTTGCGGGTTCTGGTGTCCCGGTGATGCATCCTAAGGCAGAAGCGAAATGATTGCGGGATTGCACCCTAGCCCACACGAAAACTTCATAAACCGCCGTTGATTATTCTGTTAAATTTAGAAGGATTATATGCGGGAAACAGAAGATAAATCAGGAGAAATACTTCGGAAATTGAATGAAAGGGTAGCAAGCTGGTTTATTTCAAAGTATGGCACGCTCTCGGAAGCACAGGTGGCTGCAGTACCGCACATACTCGCAGGGAAAAATGTGCTGGTGTGTGCCCCGACTGGCTCTGGAAAAACATTGAGCGCGTTTCTCGCAATTTTAAGCAAACTGGCAGACCTCAGAGATAACGGGAAGCTGGAAAACTGCGTTTATTGCGTGTACATATCTCCACTCAAAGCGGTTGCGAATGACATACGGAAGAACCTTCTTACACCACTCGAAGAAATGAAACTTGCTGATGAAATCCGCGTTTCAGTTCGCACTGGTGATACGCCACAGAAGGAGAAGAACGCAATGCTAAAGCTGAGCCCGCACATACTTATAACTACACCAGAGTCCTTTACAATCCTTCTAAACTCACGGAGATTTGCAGAGAATCTCAAGCATGTTGAGTATGTGATCATCGATGAAATCCATGATATTTGCGGGACAAAGCGGGGCATGCTGCTTTCTGCTGAGCTGGAGTTTTTGAGAGAAATTTCAAAGAATTTCGTACGCGTCGGGCTATCTGCAACACAATCTCCAATTGAAACGATTGCCAGATTTCTTGGTGGATTTTCAGGCACAAAGCCCAGAAATGTGCAGGTTGTGAATTTAGATACATATAAAGATTATGACCTCAGCATAATTCTTCCGCCAGGAATTGAAAACATGGGCGTCCGTGATGCAAACATGCAAATTGCCCAGGTATGTGCCTCCATAATTCGTGAGCACCGCACCGTGCTTATTTTTACTAATACAAGAAGGCTGACCGAGGAACTGGTGAATATTTTGCGTGGAATGGGTGTGGTAGCAATTGATGCACATCACGGGAGCATGAGCAGAAAACGAAGGTTGGAAACAGAAGACGCACTGAAAAAGGGGGAACTCAGGGCAGTGGTCACCTCAACCTCACTTGAACTGGGAATTGATGTAGGAAGCATTGATTGTGTAATCCAGATTTCATCACCGAAATCAATTTCGAAGGCAATACAGCGGTTTGGACGCTCGGGGCATACATTAACGGGAAGGGCTAAGGGAATTATTGTAGCTACCAGTGTTCCAGATTTCATAGAGGGCGTTGCAATAATCGAGAATATTAAGGCAAGAAACATAGACCGTGTTGAAATCCCTGAGAACGGTCTGGATGTGCTTGCACAGGTGGTTGTAGGTGCAGGTATAAACACGACTTGGGAAGTTAAGAAAATTCTGAAGATTTTAAAAAACTCGTATGCGTACCACCGGCTTAGAAAGTCACAGCTCACGCAGGTTTTAAAAATGCTCTCAGAGGGGAGAAATGCACGTCTCAATTATGAGCCAAAACTTGAAGAGTACACTGCAAAAAAGAGTGCGATGTGGTGTTTCTATGAAAATGTGGGTACAATCCCGCATGAGAACAACTATACGGTTTACGATGAGTACGGTGATAACATCGGAACACTTTCTGAAAGATTCGCAGAATTTCTAAAAACCGGGGACACGTTCCTGCTCGGTGCACGGGTTTATGAGTTCATAAGGAGAACTGGCAACAAAATTTTTGTACGGGAAAGTGCACAAAAAAATGCTACAATACCATCATGGCTTGGCGAGATGAACGCACGAAGTAAGGAACTCAGTGCATCATTGAGTGTACTGTTCGACAGATTGAGTAAGATGAGTGCAGGGGAGCTGAGTGCATATTTTTCAGCATACTGCTCAGACCAGGAGAGTGTACGCGAGGTTGTGCAATTTATTGAGAGGCAGAAGGGAACCGCCTTCCCTGGCATGGATAAAATCGTGGTTGAAACAATATCAGATAACGATAAGATTGCTACCATTGTGCTTTCCATATACGGGAGAAGGGTTAATGAATCAATTGCAAGATACATTGTGAGTAAGTTAGATGTGCACAGCGATGTGCTCGTGGACGATAATGGATTTTCTATTGTTTGCCAGGAAAAGATTCCACTGAAGAGTATTCTCAGCACTGGTGATTTTACAGAGGTGCTTGAAAAGAATGTGCGCAACTCTGAGATTTTTGAGAGCAGGTTGAAACAATGCGCAATGCGTGCGATGCTGGTATTAAAGCACTATGGCGGAAAAAAGGTACAGACAAGGAGCATTTCTAAGGCAATACAGCATCTTATCGAAAATATAGATAGAAGACATCCTATATACCAGGAAGCACTGAAAGAAACACTGTCTATTGCCCTGCATGTTGAGGAAGCATCAGATGTAATTGAACGGATTAAAAATGGAAAAATTAATATCATGGAAAATGAAGGTACGCCTTCACCACTCGCACAGGCACTTCTCGTCGGTCTGGCTAAGGACATAGGATTCTATGCGGATAAGCTGAAGCGATTGAGGGATTTTGCTGGTGCAAAAAAATATATTGTTGAGCCCGGCGCTATAAAGATACAGTTTAAAAGCGTTGATGAGGGTTTTGAGTTCCTCAGAAAATTTCACACATACTGGTTCTATGACGATATACTGGAATCGCTTGTATCAACTGGAAAGATTTATAAGTTAAACGACACATCTGCGTATCTCTTCCCGGATGTATATGCCATGTACACCCAGGAACGCGGAAATACCGGGAGAAAACAGCATCTTCGAAAATTGATTGAGTACTTTGCAACAAAGCCGATGAGTGAGGCGGAATTTGGAGAGTTGCTCAACATTGATGCGCAGGAACTCAGGGAGTTTATTGAAGAGCTCGTGGCTGAGGGAAAACTTGCACTGGTGGAATACAACGGTGAGGACAAATATCTCGCTGCTGCGTTTCTACAGTATGTCCTGGCGAAAAATTCAGAGTTGATTTCGCAGGAAGATGTTGAAGCATATATTCTGAACGCTACATTCGATGTGTCAGACATTGAAGAATGTTTCGAAAGATGGATTGGAATATCAGACCCTTATGTGCTGTTTGTACGGGGGCTCTACAGCAAGGAAAAATGGGATGCACTTGTAAAACAGGACCTCGTGGTGCATGGAAGATTCCTTGGCGGTAGAACAAGATTTGTGATGAAGAAAGACCTGGGATTACTGCAGTCCGTTTATCGTGTCAATCTGTCAGAAAACGAAAAAATTGTGTGGAACCTGCTTTCCCAGCCACTGAGTTTTTCTGAGTTGCGAAAGATGACAAAAATTCCAGCTCGAAGATTGCGGGAAATAGTGGACAAGCTTGAAAGTGCTGTGCTCGTGAGAAAGGTGGATGGTGAGAACACCAGATATGTAAAAATTGAAAAAATTGAACACGAGGGAGATACAGATGCACAAATAATGCTTCGACTGATAAAGGGACTGGGTGCGGTCTCAGTTGACCTTTTAAGCCGTTATCTCAATATTCCATGGGAAAGGGTAGATGCAGTGCTGAATAATCTTTTTACAAGGGGCTTGATACGGCGTGCGCAGATTATCGGAAGTGAGAGAACTGTGTTTTATATAGAATCCGCAAAAAACGCACAGCGAAAGGCAGGTGGCTTGCTTATAATGTCTGACCCGTATCTGGTGCATCGCTGGGCTCAAATCGCAGGGAAAATCGGAGATGCTTACAGCATGGTGCACATCATAGATGGCTCTATAACTGGCTTTGTAAGTGTTGATAATAAGGATGCGTGCATCGAGGTTTATGGTATACAGATAGACGAAGAAAATCTTCATAAGGTTCCCGATATCTGCTCAGCACTTGTAAAACTTCTTGATTATTCGGATAAAGCCCTTGTTAGAATAAAACAGATTGCGGGTGTTCCTGCCAGACAGCATATTGGCATGTGCAAGGGCTGGGTGCAATGTGGAGATGCCATAGTTTATCCAGTGGTGCCTTTTCACACTGATGTGTTCTCATTCACAGATGTGTTCGGTAAATTTCTCTTTCTTCAGGGCATCCACAGGAGATTTGAAAATACACTTGAAGTGATAGAAAAATGCTTTGGGATTGGCGAGGAATACGAATCAATAATAAGGGCAAAATACCATGTGAATCCCGCAGAGTTGAAGAATGTTTACCTTGCTTCAGGCATACCTCCACAGAATACATATCATACGCTTGAACAGTTGTGCCTGGCAAAAAAAATTAAAAATTACAGGATTGACGAAGAAACAAGGGACTTCCTTAAGGTCATTGAGAGTAAGTTAAGCATGGATGAACTTTATTCCCGCATACCGCTCTCATACAGAAAATTTTGTAAATGGCTCAGGACAATGCTCAGGATGAATGTACTGTATGAAGATAACGGGCGAATAGGTGTTGTTCCAGACATAAATATAACACGAGAAGAAGCCATTACAAGGTACATAACGCAGTTGATGGAGAGATTCGGAATTGGAAATGCTTCGATGATTGCAAGTTACACAAAGAATATTATATCAAAAGATGAGGCGGAAAAAGTGCTGCGCAACCTCACTGCCAGCGGTTTTTGTGTCACCGGATTTTTCATCAAAGAACTGGACGAGTTATTTTATGCAATTAAATCGCTTCCGAACTGTGCAAATTCGGAGTATACTGGCGTAATCCCACCAGATGATTGCATGGTGAGGTACTACGCAGGCATTATACTAAAGATTTCAGGGTTCAGCTTACCTTATCTTATAGTAAAGAATGGCCGCCTCACCGGGTTTGTCAAGGCAAGGAAAAAAAAGAAGGAGATACATGTGAGCGACTTTGCAGGCAGTGAACAGGCGTGGAACATATTTCTGGAGTATCTCTATTCAAATGACTTTGTGCTCAGATACGATAAAGTTTACAGAAAACTATTTCAATGACTTTGCTAATCTCCCCAACACGCTTGGTGTTGCTAATGCCATATTCCAAGGAAGATGTCGGGAAGTATCTCAGTGAAATTGAAGACCTGCTCGTCAATAGTAGAAAGGTAAATGGAGATATCACCAGCGTGGACAAGCTTGTTGAGCAGGCAAGACAACTCTACGAGAAAAACGAGTTTGAGGAGGCAATCACATACCTTAACGAGGCACGGGAAAAATTAAATGAAATTTATGTCCAGGGTGCAAAAGAACAGCTTTCTTTCCTCCGTGGTATAACCTCCGCAATAAAGAATACGGGAATAGACCCCAAGGAACTCAGAGAGTATCTGAAGAATACGAGGGTGTTCTTTGAAAATAAGGACTACATTTCCGCCTATAAGACCGCATTGGAAGGCATGGAATTCGCCACCCGTTTGATACAGCAGGATGAGGTGCTCAGGCAAAAAATCTACAAATCACGCCAGAAGTTCGGAATTTCCGATGGCTTCATAGAAAAAATTGAAAAGATGGATAAACCAGATAAAACAGCAAAGGTGGATGTTCCGGAAGAAACTGAGAAGATGTATCTTGTAGAAACAAAATTGATGCTTGCACAAAATGCAGGCATAGATACTGCACCATTCAAAGGGCTCCTTGAAAATATAGATAAAATTATTGCAGAACTTGACGAAAAACTTACAGAAGCCCTGAATCAAAAAATGCGGGAGAAACTGGGCGGATTTAGAGAACGCATCAAAGATTTCAAACGGGAAGGCATAGACACAACGAAGCTTGAAGATAGCATTTCAAAATTTGAGGAAAAAATGGATGAAATAGGATTTGAAGACGCATTTTCAGAATTGAAACGAATTGATGAAGAAATCCAGCATCCTGATTTGTACATTACCGCGTTGAAGAAAAAAATTGAGATTTTGAAAAACCTGAATGAAGATGTAAAAGATTTTGATGCAATGCTGGGGCAGGCGGAGCTTTTCAGAACTGACGGGAATCTAGCAAGTGCGAGCGCTATTGCGCGAGAGGCGTTCAATAAAATCGGTGAAAGAATTGCTGATGTGTTAAAAAGGGAGATTGAGCGTACAGAAGAACTTTTTAGCTATGCCCTGACAAACAAGCTCAAGGGAATTCAGAGTGATGAAATCAACGGTATAATTGAGTTGTACAAAGAAGGAAACTACTCAGAGTGTGCAAAGCAGTTGAGCAACCTGAATTCAAAACTTGAGAACATATTTAAAGAGCATATAAAGGACAGAATCTCCTCATTGAATGTAAGAATGAATGTGGCAAGGAACATGGGCGTCCCATTGAGCAATGTAGAGCGCACACTACAGGCAGTAAGAGAAAAGATAGGGAGTAAGGATTTTCTTGGCGCACTGAAATTACTGGGAGAGATGGAACAGAAGTGCGAGTTAGATATGCAGAAATATCGCATGCTCAATGACCTCCTCGGAGATGTAGACAAAAAGATGCAGGGATTACTGAATGCGGGCATTAAGTCAGATGAGATTCAGGAGATGTTTGCAAAGGTAATTGAACTTAAAAACAAGGACATCGACGGTGCAATCGCAATCGCTAAAGACACGATGGAACGCATTAACCAGCAACTCAAAACAATGAATTTTGGAATAGAACTGGAATTTTCAAATGTGCCGGAAGCGAAGGGTACACAAACTCAAGCGGAGATTGTAATCAAAAACACGGGAAATATCCCAGCGAAGGATGTAAAAATCGAGTGCAGTCCGCCCATAACTGGTCTGAAAACAAGTATTGTGATTGTACACCCGAATGCCAGAGATACGCAGAAAGTAAAGTTAAATCTGGATGCTGAGAAAATCAAATTCAAAGTCAGTGCACACAATCCAGTATCCGGAGAAACCGTGGTTATTGAAAGAGAATTTAATCTAGCTATGAAGGAAGAGAAGCCAGCAGTGGTGCAACCGCAGACCGTGCAGGAACCACCGAAGGAAGTAAAGAAGGAAGAACCGAAGGCGGTGGCAGAAAAACCGCCAGAAAAAACTTTTGTGAAGAAAAATGCAGATGCGGTCTACCAGTGTGCGTTTTGCAGGGGTAAAATAAAGGTTGGTCTTCCGATGGTACTTTGTGAATGTGGTGCAACATACCATGAACCATGTGCTAATAGAGCAGGAAAATGTCTCAAATGTGGGAAACCATTGAAGTAAAGGTGAAATGCAGAGAACATGGTTGTTACCGCTGTTGTCTGGAGACAGAGATGATGCTATTAGAAGAGGATGTTACGCGGTTGGTTGCTGAGGGTTACAGTCGGGATTTTTTCACCGTAGAATCAGACGGATGGATATTCCTGCGGAATTTTGATGGAAGGTGTGTTTTTTTGAGTGCAGGTGAATGCAGGGTATATTCCCACCGCCCGGTGGGATGCCTGCTCTACCCGCTGGTATATTCCGAGATTGAGAATGCGGTTGTTGTAGATGATACATGCAGATTTTTTGAGGGTAAAATCTCTAAGAGAGAGATTGCCGCAGTAAAATCGGTGGTTAAACGCTTGATACTGGAAAGAAAACAGAGAATTAAAAACACAAAAAACAAAAATTAAAAAGTTTAGGGAAAGGTTTTAGTGGTCTTTTCTCCTTGTGTACACAAGGATACCTGCAACCAGTGCAATCGCTGCAATCACACCAAGCAGTTCAAAGCCAGGTGTTGTTGTCGTTGCCTTTGCCTTTACTGTGAGGTTCACTGCGCTATTTGCGTACTCCTGTCCTGCAACCTTTGGTGTTACCTTCACGGTTGTATCCGTTGTGAAGTCCTGTGTCAGCGTGATTGTAACCTCTGCTTTACCATCTGCATCAGTTGTTGCAGTTGTTGCGCTAAGTCCGCTATTGTCGAATGTCACGGTCACTGTTAGATTTGGCACTGGTGTAGCACCGGATTTCACAATGATTGTGGCTTTTACGACTGTGTCCTTAGCGCCATCGATCTGTGTCTTCTCAAGTGTCAGTGTTACTGTGTATGCAGCTGCAATTCCCTTTATGCTAAGTGTGGTTGCTGCACCTGTGTAATCAACACCATCAATTGTTGCCTTTGGCTCAATGCTCACAGATGTGTCTGCCTGGAAGTTGTCCGTGAGTTTTACTGAGAACACTGCGGTGCCATTTGCGTCAGTGGTTGCTGTGGCGGGTGTTATCTCAATGTTTGTGCTTGGTGTTGCACTCAATGTAACATTTATACCAGACATTGGTGTTGTGCCGTTCTTGACTGTGACTGTTGCATTTACAATTGTATCTTTGTTTCCATCAACGGATGTCCTGTCAAGTGTAACGGTAATTGCATAGGGCACATACTTCACGGTTAATGTTTCTCCTGCACTTTCGTAGGTCTTTGACCCAATCGTTGCCACTGCCTTCACACTCACCGTTGCATCTGCACTGAAGTCCTGTGTAACCGTTATCTTTATTGTCGCCTTGCCGTCAGTGCCTGTCTTCTTGCCTGTCTCAGCACTCAAGCCAGTGCTCGGGTTGAGCACGAGAGACACATCTACATTTGCCATCGGTGTTGTGCCATTCATCACTGTGACAGTTGCAGTGACCTCTGCACCAGTAATTCCTGCAACTTCTGTCTTTGAGAGCTGCATTTCCACATTTATATTCTCGCCTGCATTTACCTGCAAGTTGGCATTACCTGTTGCAGAAAGTGTTGAATATGTCGCATGTGCAGTTATTGTATATGTGGTATCTGTGGTGATTGCGGATTTAACACTTACCGTGAACTGTGCAATACCGTCTGCACCTGTTGTAGCACTGGATGGAGATACTTCAAGTGCAGTTGTTGCTGGTGAGATGTCCAGCGATACTGTTGCACCTTCAATCGGTGTTGTATCTGATGTTACCGTCACCTTCACGGTGGTACTCTGTCCCACATTTCCTGTGATTGTTGCTGGGTTCACATTCACACTTGCATTCAATGTTGTAACCGCAGGAACTGAGGCCTGTGCAGTTGTATAGCCAGCATATGTACCACTTGCGACTACGGCAACGAACTTGAATTCAGTATCCAGTGTGATCAGATTCACAACCTTCAATGTAAATGTTGCCTTGCCATCCGTGCCAGTGTCAACTGCATCTGTCTGGACTACACTGAGTCCTTTGTCTGCAGGTGATACATATCCATAGACACTTGCACCAGCAAGAGGATTACCACCGCTTGTTACCGTCACGGTGACATCCTTTGTCGTACCAGGCAAGCCCTTAATTGAACCAATTGTATCTACTGCAACATCTACAGCATTACCGCCCTGTGCGAGTACCACGAAGTTATGCTTGTACAGCGTCTTTGCACCACCTGCAGGCCATACTGTAAACTTCAACTCCACAGGTGTTGAGGCAGTGAAGTTTGCCAGAACTTTGAACGAGAGGCTCGCTGTGCCGTTTGCATCTGTGTTTATTCTTACGAGTGTATTCTTCAAGTTATCGCTTGGTGAGAGTGTCTGGAACTCAACCTGTACACCGGAGAGCGGTGTATCGAACTGTTTTACAGTTACATTGAGGTAGAACACATTGTCTATCACGCCCTCCACGATTGTTGGGCTTGTCACCTCAACATTCAACCCTGCCATGGAGATTGTGAAGTATGTGTTTGCATTCGCATAGTTTGTACCGTCAGTAGCATTTACAACTGCCTTAAACACGGTATCCTGTGGATAGTTGTCCTTGCAGATTACTGTGAAGACCGCCTTACCATTTGCGTCTGTGGTCTTCTGGTCTGCATCCAGCCCGATATATGCAGAATCGGGTGTGGGCTCAAGTGACATCTTCACAGACACGCCTGGATATGCAGAGCCATCCTGTTTTACTGCACTGACTGTAAGCTGGAGTGTTGCGTTCTTTGTACCTGGCATTGTGGCAGGGAATGCCTTCACATCAACTCTCAATGGGGGCTGGCTTAATGGGTGGTGAATCTCCATGAGTGTCCATCCGTTGCCAATACCACCAGTCGTATCGTGGTAGCCAGTCCATTCTTCGGTATCTGCAACATTAAGCACCTGGCGGTAATACAGTACATTCGTTGGCAGGTGCTGTGCAATCATACCCTGGCATTCCTTCACAAGCGCCACTCTCTTTGCCGGGTCCATCTCGCTCATCACCTGTGAGGAAATATCGTCATAGTGCTGATTCCTGTAGCCAGCTGCGTTATTGCCACCATCTCCAATATCCGGGTTGTTCCAGTCAAACTTTGTGTTGAAGAAGTCGTAAACCCAGCTCGGGTCAAGACTCAAGCTCCAGCCAAGTATGAACATCTCAAAATCTCTGTAAACAAATACGCTGTCAACGATCTGACCAAAGCTTGTAGGCACGGACTCTGCTTTAATTCCTGCCTGCTTCATTGCGCTTGCAATTTGCTTACCAGATTCTGCTCTGATTGGGTCATAGTCCGCAGGTGGTGTAAGTATATCAATCTGTCCATTGTGGTTCGGACCATCCATTGTCCTGCCTGCATAGTCCTCACGCCAGCCATCACCGTTTACATCCTTGTAGCTCGCCTGGTCGAGTATTTGTTTTGCGGTATCTATGTTGTATGGATACTGTGGCAGGGTATCGTTATACCAGTATGTGTATGCGGGTGGAACAATCGAGTCACCCTTTGTACCAAAGCCCTGGAGCAGGCGCGTAACGATGTACTCCTTATCAATGCAGTGTGAAACCGCCTTTCTGAAGGGTAGACCAGCATCCTCACCACCCTGTGGATTCGGGTATGTGATTGGTGAGTTTTCATCGTCTCTTACCTGATAGCCCGTGCCTGTATCATAACCCTCGAAGGGCAGTATCATGTTGAACATGAGGTAGTAGTAGCCACGGTCCGCATTTGCAAATACCGTTGTACCAGGTATCTGGGACACTACTGGTACCCAGCCAGGGTCAATGCTCCACCATATAAAGTCAATCACACCCTGTTTCAATGCGGTAACCATTGCATCCATGTTCTTGTAGATGACGAACTGAATTGCATCCACAAATGGCACCTTGTATGTGTTACCATCTTCCAGTGTTGCCTCCCAGAAGTAATCTGCATTGCGTTCAATCCTTATTTCTACTCCCTGTTTCCAGTACTTGAATTTGAATGGACCTGAGCCAATCACATTTGCTTCCCCTGTTGTCGGGTTATAGTCCATGTTCCATGAGGTCTTATCATTCCAGTGGTTTCTCCAGATGTGCTTTGGCAGTAATGGGATTCCCATCACATCAAGCAGTACGGTGGGGTTCGTGCGTGCCAGTTTGAATTTTATGGTGTAGTCATCAACCTTCTGCACGCCTTCGTAGTATGTCTCGTTCTTGTCCGTGGCGCCTGGAAGTGGTGTCCAGTCAACTGACTCGAGAGATGATACATACCTGCCAACATCCATCAGGAAATTGTAGGAAAATACCACATCATCTGCGGTCAATGGCTGTCCATCATGCCACTTCACATTCTGCCGTAGATGCACCGTCCAGTTCAGGTGGTCTGTTGATGTCTCTTCCCAGCTCTCTGCAGTCCATGGAATTGGTTCCTGGGTCTGCTTTGATGTACCACCCAGCGTGTCATACACAAAACCAATCACATTCCAGGACCAAACATCGTTTACCACGCATGGGTTCAAGCCCTTCATATCGCTCTGGAATCCAATTTTGAAAACGCCGCCATACGGGCCTGCCTTTGGTGTCGGAGCGCTACTCTCCGGTGCACTTGCTCTTACCGCACCAGAGAAGGGTGTAGATACCATCACTAGCACCAGCACAAAGGCCAGTGCTGCAGTCACTACCCAACTTTTGTTCTTATTCTTCATTTTTTCTCCTCCTTACTTCCGTTGTAGGTTCGCTGAGTTGGTATATCAAGTTGTGCTATATATATTTTTTCATGGTCTATTTATATTCTGGAAAAAGTAACTCCTTTCTGGTTCTGATAGTGCCCTGAACGAACAGCGTACAGTTTTCCAGCGGGTTTGCTCATCTTTACAAAACACACCTGTACAATCTTTGCATCTGGATTGAGCGTGATAGCATCGTTAGAGGAATTATAGAAGGCAAGTGTAAGTGTGCCTGCAAAGCCAGCGTCGATAAGTCCAAATGAACCTGTAACGCCTTTCCTTGCAAGGGAGGTCTTCAGCCATATCATGCCAACAAGGTCATCAGGCACCGATAGAAACTCCCGTGTAGCCAGCATAAATCTGGTGTGCGGAGGGATGTTCACCATTGCATTCACAAATTTCTCAGCAATTCCCTCAATCCATGCCTCGTGCATACAAAGGTCGATTCCATTTGGCGTCATGTGTTCAGGTATGAACGGCTCAATTCTGAGTTTACCGCAAGCAACATACTCTTCGATTTCACGGTCTGACAGTACACACATCAGATACCACCATACCGTTGTATGATTTTATATTTCCGCATTCTCCCGTTTTGAGAGATAGTAGATATCTTTATGCAGTACATACCCGTGTTTCTGAAACAGTGCGAGCGATTGGTTATTCCAGTCCTCTATCAGTACACAGATTATTCCCATGCCTCTCGATTTTAACCTTCGCTCCATCTCAGTAATCATCATTGTAGCAATTCCTCTCCTCTGATACTCCGGTAACACTGCAATTCTGTTTATCCAGCCCTTCCTTCCGTCCTCGGTACCAATGCACACACCCACCAGTTTTTTACCATCGAACGCACCGAGAAAGAGGTCCGGATTTCGCTGCATCTGCTTTGCAATTTCCTGCCTTGCATCTCTGCCCGCAGGTTTGAACGGAAGCCCTGCCTTCTGCCATACCTCCACGATTTCGTCGTAATCCTCCACCTTCAGCTCACGCAGTTCAATCATGAGATACACATATCCTTGAAAGATATATATCTGTCCCCTTCTGCTTGATACCTGCTACGCCATCAAAAAACCTATTAGAGGTCAGCACCGGGCACAAGGTCGCAGGACATGCACCTGAGACACATTGTCTTCATTGAGGGCTTGAGGTTATACCGTTTGAGTATGGTTTCGTATTCCTGAGCAAGATTATATACCACATCTGGCTTAATCTTAATGCCCACCGCTGTATTGCGCACCACACGAAGGCTCGCAAGCACACCAAGTTCTGCGAGCATTTCCAGTCCCTCGATTGTCTCTTCCTCACGCTCACCCAGCCCCAGAAGCACATTCGTACACACATTTCCCGCTCCAAACACATTCACCGCATGCTCAAGGAGTGGAACAGGGTCCCTGTCAAACGCTGGGCACCATTTTTTCAGCAGTGTCTCATTAAATAAATGCACATTTATTTTTATCTCATCCGCACCGCATTCCCTGAGAAAATCAATATGTGATTTTTTTGTTATAAATGGTTCCACGCCCAATGGTATCGAAGGAAACGCTTTTCTTGCAAGTTGTGTAAATTTTCCTATCATCTGGATATCCCGTTCGACATCAATTACACCCGATGTGACTGCAATGCTCGCTATCTCTTTACCTCTTCGTTGCACCAGTTCGATATACTTCTCTAAGGGTATGCTACGCTCAATGCCTTCGCTCATGCCTGCAAGATTGCAAAACGCACAGTTGTATTTACATCCGGGTATGAGATTGAAAAACGCCATCTCCGGTGCATGAAATACTGGCTTTACAAATTTTACTTCTGTTACCGGCTTACTATTTTCGAAAAGAATGTACCTGTTATCCTGCTCTGAAATACGGAATCTGGAGTTTCCGACTTCAAGCTTCACACGATGCCTTCCAAACTCAATGAAGATTGTCTTCCTGTTCCCGTGAGGACCCGCAGTATCCCTGCAAATGTACCCAATACCAGGGTTTGTATCCAGCTCAATACTACCCTCTGCAATCAGCGCCGCCTTCAGCATTCCATTATACATACTTCCACTTCGTGCCATTCTGGGCGTCCTCAATCTCGATGCCCATCTCCCGCAATCGCTCCCGAATCCTGTCCGCAGTTGCCCAGTCCTTCCTCTTTCTTGCCTCATCCCGCATCTGGAGAACGAACTCAACAATTTCATCCGCATGTCGTTTCTGCTCAAATCTGATGCCCAGAATCTCCGATACCTCATCTAGAAAATGCCAGGCAGTGGTAAGCGATGCAAGGTCAAGTGTATTGTATTTTTCATATACATCACTGATTAATGTGAACAGCACTGCAATTGCCTCCCTCGTGTTAAAGTCATTGTTCATTGCGTTTATAAAACTCGCTTTGTAGCGGTTTACATCAAGCGTATCCTTTCCGAACCCTCCTTTTGCAAGCTTCTCGAGGAGCAATGCATACCCACCCCGCAATCTAGCCAGTGCAGATTTCGCCTCCTCTAACGCCTGGTCTGAGAAATCAATGGGACTGCGGTAATGGGCATATGCAATGAAAAACCGCAGGACATCTGGCTCATAGCGTGCCAGCACCTCCCGAATGGTGAAGAAATTTCCCAAACTCTTTGACATCTTTTCCTTGTTGATTGTAAGGAAGCCATTGTGTAACCAGTACTTCACAAATTGCCTTTGCGTGTACGCCTCTGATTGCATGATCTCGCATTCGTGGTGCGGGAAGATGAGGTCCATACCACCGCCGTGTATATCAAAACCTGCTCCAAGGTACTTCATCGACATCACGGAACACTCAATATGCCATCCGGGCCTGCCATTTCCCCATGGACTCTGCCAGTATATCTCTCCCTCTTTAGCTCGCTTCCAGAGCGCAAAGTCCCATGGCTCCTCCTTGTCCTCATTCACCTCGAGCGTCTTCATCTGCTCAAGCGATTGTCCTGAAAGTTTACCTGTAACTCCCGCCTTCCTCACACGGAAGTACACACTCCCGTTTGAGTGGTAGGCATAACCGCTTGCGATGAGTGCGTTTATTACAGAAATAATATCCGGGATGTGCTCAGTCACCCGTGGGTAGAAATCCGCGGGCTTCACATTTAATTTGTGCATGTCCTCGAAAAACGCTGCAATAAATCGGTCTGCAAGAACTGCTGGCTCAAGTCCTGTTTCATTTGCCCTTGCAATGATTTTATCGTCCACATCCGTGAAGTTCTGCACAAAAATTACCCTGTAACCGAGGTATCCCAGGTATCTGCGGATAATGTCAAAGCACACATAGGAGCGTGCATGTCCCACATGGCAGTAGTCGTACACGGTGGGACCACAAACATACATCTTCACATCTGGCGGTTGAATCGGTCTGAATTCTTCCAGCTCTCTCGTCAGTGTGTTGTACACCTTCAGCATTTATTTCGCCTCCTTCACCTTCTTCTTTTGCTCCTTCAGCGTTTCAAGCCATTTATTCATGTGTGCAAAGTATGCATATGTCAGCATGCACGGAAATAACGAGCAGTCAGTGCAATGCACAAGTCCTTTCTTTGATGCACAATCCCGTATCGGACATTCCGTCTTTCTTCCAGCACAGTAACCGTTTGCACATGTGCCACAGCGGTTCCACTTATAATACAGACACCAGGAGCATACTGTGCCGCAGGGATTTACCCGCTCACATGCTGATTGCATTCACACCCACTTCTCTGCATCTCGTGAGGCAGAGCCCGCAGCCAAAGCATTTTTCAATGTCCACCTTTGCAAGCTTATCCACGATGCTGATTGCCTGATACGGGCAGCTCATTGCACAGAGCCCGCAGCCAATGCACTTCTCCTCATCAATCTTCGGCGGCACCGGGTATGTGCGGAACTCCAGCTTCTGTGCATTCTTTATCGCAAGTCCACGCATCTCATCGATGCTTGTATAGCCCTTCCTTGCCATGAACTCTGCCATCTCGCCCGCAATCTTGCCAAATATCTTTGGACCATAAACAATTGCAGCGGTGCACACACCCACCGCAGAGGCACCCGCCATGATGAACTCAATGGCATCTGCACCTGACTCAACGCCACCCACACCGATAATGGGCACCTTCACAGTTCTTGCAATATCATACACGCAACGAAGTGCAATGGGCTTTATCGCATTGCCAGAAAGCCATCCATAAAATTCCCTGCTCCCCATGTATGGCACCGCACGCTCAATGTCAATGCCAAAGCAGGGCCCGAACGAGTTTACCGCAGTGATTGCGTCTGCACCTGCGTTAACTGCAGCAAGGGCAAATGCCTTTATGTCAGGTACATTTGGTGAGAGTTTTATTATCACTGGCAAGTTCGTTTCCTTTGCTGCCTTTATTGCTTCCTCCATGGGCTTTGTATCACTGCCAAGATAGTGCGTCGAGAGTTCCAGTGCATCTGCAAATTTCTTTACCTTTGGAGCCAGTTCAGCAATTTGCTCCGCAGTGTATCCTAAACTTATGATGAGCGGCAACTTTGCCTTCCTTGCAATTGCATACTCCTTCTCAATCCACTGGTCTGGCGGTAGTTCCGACCAGAGTTCCGTGTTGAGGAAGCCAGTTTTTGTTTTTGCCATGCAGGGCCTTGGCACATCTGCTGGCTTTGTGGAAATGGTCTTTGTCACGAGTGCACCCGCTCCGCCCTTCGCACATCTGAGTAGTGCATTTCCGTCGCGAACCGGAGGGCCAGCTGCTGGTATCACTGGATTTCGGAATTTCAGCCCTGCAATCTCAACTTCTAAACAGATTTCCTTCATGTGTTCACCGCCTCAAATTTCTCCCAAATCCGCTCCGAGATTTTAATACTTTGCTCCATAATCTTTTCCTCATCAACCCGTGTTATCTTCCCGTTCTCCAGGATGACACTGCCATTTACAACCACAGTTTTTACCTGTGAGGCATCCATGCCGAATATGAAGTGCCATGGAAAATTCTGGCTGTGCATGTGCGTGTAGTTTTTATAGTCAATGAGCATGAAATCTGCAGCGTAGCCAGGCGATATGCTACCAAGTTTTACGCCGAAAAACTTCGAGGCAAGCATGGCGTTATTTTCGAGGAGTTTGAAAACATCAACTGCTGGCATTGTTGTGGGATTTCTGCTCGCAAATTTATGCAGGAGATGTGCACATTTTGCTTCAGCAAACATGTCATGTGTAAACCCGTCTGTGCCGAGACACACGGGCATGTGGCGGGAGAGCATGACGGGAACATTGGAGTAGCCAACTGCGTTATTCATATTTGATTCAGGGCAGTGCACAATGCTTGCAGATGCTTTCTCAAGCATATCGATTTCCTCACCGCTCAGATGTATGCAGTGCACGCAGATGCTCTTTGCATCGAGAAGTTCAAATTTGTGCAGGCGTGCAACAACATTCATACCACACATTTCCATTGTCCTGCTCTGGTCAACAACATCCTCGGCAACATGAATGTGAATCCCTGCGGATGTGCGTTTCTTTACCTCGCTCACCTTTGCCAGTGTTTCATCGCTCAGTGTGAATGATGCATGAAGTCCTATGCTCCCGCTGAGCATCTCACTGCCCTTCATCGCTGTGCGTTCATTTTCTCGAATTGCCTCCCTTGCCTTTTCATCTCCATACCTGTCCGTGATTTCATAACTCAGATTTGCCCTGATTCCGAGTGACTTTGCCACACCAGCAATTGCTTCAAGCGAGCCATCGATAAAGCCGGGACTTGCATGATGGTCAAAGAATGTGGTCGTGCCGTGCTTTATTCCCTCAATGAAGGAGACCCGGGCAGAGTATTCAACTGCTTCGGGTGTGAGCACGGAATCCAGTTTCCACCAGAGATTTTTGAGGATGTTCGGGAAGTTTGTGGTGTCACCGCTCACCTTCATGCCCCTTGCAAATGCACTGTAAGTATGTGTGTGTGCACAAACCATGCCTGGCATAACAAGGAGTCCTGAGCAATCGTAGACGGAAACACCATGCCTCTGCTTCATTTCCTGGCTTGAGCCAACCTCAAGAATTCTGCCTTCCTCAACAAGTATTGCCATATCACGAGCCAGTTTTCCGTTATACAGCATGCGTAGATTTGTGAACAGCATGTTCTCAGCAACGCACAGTGGTTTCACTGGTTCTCAGGTTTACTTCTCTGCTTTTCCCAGTGCCTTGAGCTGTTTTACCACACTCTCCACTGCATTCTTTGCATTCTCAATTCTGTCCTCTGCCTGCAACCTGCTCATGCCTGGACCTGAGATGCCAAGACCAACTGGCTTCTCGAACTCCACACTTAAGTCCGCAAGTTTCCTTGCTGCGTTCTGCATCACAATCTGGTCATGGTCTGTTTCACCCTTTATCACAGCCCCGAGTGCAACAACGCCATCGATGTCGTCCCGCTTCAGCAGTTTCTTTGCAGCAATTGGTATATCGTAGACACCCGGCATCGTCACGACCTCTGCAATCTCCACGCCGAGAAATTCTGCATGTGCCTTCGCTCGCTCCAGCATCATCATTGTGATGTCGTAGTTGAACTCGCTCACCACAATTCCAATTCTTATTTTGCGTTCCATCTTATTCACCTACCTGTATATATCCGAGGGCCGCTGCCCTTTCTTCAGTTCAGTACTTTCTGGAAGCATATTTTCTGCGATTTTGAACTTTTCTGCCCTGCCGAGCATTTTTTTTGCAGTGGTTACTGCGTCAAAAAACATATCTTCTGCCCACGCAGGTATGATTGAGAGGTGATGATATACACCATCCAGCATATATCCAACTGTAAGCCGTTCGTACTTTCCATAGTAACGCCTGTATTTCTTCTCAATCTTCGATGCAATTGCTTTCTCAACATTTCCCAGCATTTTCTCATCAATACCAAGACCCGTCTTGTGCATGTCCTCCTTCTCGCAGTCGATGATATATGCAGCAAGGCGGAATGGTGATTCCTCATCAAATTCCCAGGGATTCAGATACACGAGTTTTGGTTTCACGGAAAACAGCACATCCATAAAGTGTATCCAGTTATCCGGGTCCGTAAGTGAAACGGTGGCATGAAACTTATCCGGTTCTCGAATATTCCCGAGCAAGTACGGAATTTTTTCTTTTTTAAGTTCCTCAATGATGTCTTGGTACAGGTCTTCGATGTACTCCGGGGATTCAGCGGTCTCTTCAATCATTGCCCGAATCTCATCTTTTATCCTTCCTTTTATCTTTTTACCGATTTCTTCCTTCTCTTTTATCTTTTTGCTGACTTCTTCCGCCATACAATCACCTCAGTAATATTTCACCTTCATCCTCAAATCCCTGCCTCAGCCCCTTGCCTGCGTTTCTGGTGAGTTCACCGGGGTTAAACAGCAGGAGATAAACATTTCTGGCATGTTCTCTTGTCCTTCTATCTGCCAGTTTTGCAAGTTCCCTCTCGTCCTTTGCCTCATCTGCATGCACAAACACCTCGATGATGTGCTTCAACACCTGCAGTTGCACCGCAATTAAACCCAGCGACGCTTCATGTGCGCACTGCTTGTCAATTGGTTTTGGGCCAGGCATTCCGAGTGCCATCACAATGTCCGCATTCTGCTCCACAAAGAGTTTTTTGCAGGCAACAGGCAAATCCTTTATTCCTGGCACGGTATAACGCACAATGCGGAAGTTTGTTCCAAGTGTGTTTAGCTCTGCAATTGCACTGCAGGCCATATCAAATCTTGCGAATGTTGTATCTGCAATTCCGATGACCTTCATTTCTTACCCTTATCTCCTTCTCGCTCTAATATTTTTTGGATGATGCGTCGTGTTGCAAGGAGGTCATGCGAGAGTTGCGCGGTTCTCACAACCTTCACATGCAAGCCACGCTTTCTGCATTCCTCCTCAATCTCCTGCTCGCTGAATTTCTGGTCGTAGCCGAGGGCAATTATATCTGGCTTGATCAGTTCAACGGTTTTGTAGAAGTCCTCGGTGTCTCCCAGCACTGCCTCGTCCACCATTTTAAGTGCTGCAACCATCTGGACACGGAGGTGGTCTGGCACGATGGGTAACCTGCCCTTTCTCCGCAGGACCGTTGAATCTCTGGCTACAACTACCACCAGTTTATCACCGAGTTTCCTTGCCTCCGTCAGGTAGTGCACATGCCCGAGATGGAGTATGTCAAAGACGCCTGATGCCATGACCACCTTCATGCTTCCATGCCTCAATGATTTCCTTTCCTTCAAGAAAAACGAGGTTATGTTCCTTTGCATACGCCATTGCATCTGCTTTTGATGTGGCATACCCGTCGTCGCCCAGCATCTCGCAGATTACTGCAGAGGGTGGTATGCCTGCCATGAGCATGAGTACAGTTGCAAGTTCCGTGTGTCCACTGCGTGCGTCAAGCAGGCCAGGTGCAGCATTCAGCAGTGTGACATGCCCCGGGCTCCGGAAATTCTGGCGCATGTGGGCAAGGAGTTCGTCGCTCTGCACCCTTGCATAGAACATCTTCACTGTCTTTGCAAATTCACTGATTGTGAGTGCGCGGTCCCTGTCGGTGATGCCAGTAAATGTTTTCCTGTGGTTGATTGTGATTGAAAATGCACTCTTTGCATCGTACGGAATGTCGTATGCCTCAAGGGCTCTGAGCACAGGATATTTTTCATTGCCGTTGCTGAGCAACTCAACGAGGTAGGGGATTTTGAGTGCCTGATGAAACTCAGGAGGCACGGTGAGGCATATCAAGCCACCAGCGTCCTTGCGCATCCTTGCAATGTGCGTGAAATTCACGAATTCAGCACACATCACAAAGTCGGTTTCATGCTCACGATTGTCAGCATCATACACAAGCACGAAGTTCCCGGAACGCAGGGCAGAAAGCGCGTGTTCAAGCATCGGGGAACCATGAGGGATGGAAACATAAAAAGGTTTGGGAGATTACTTGATGGTTGCAATTGAGAGGGCAAATCCAGTGCCAGTCAACTGCACGGTGTCGCCTGGCGAGACATAATTTCCTGATGCAGTTGTGATATGGATACTCATGCCATTCTTCCAGAATGCAACTGCACTTCCATTTATGGGCACACCGTAGGCGATTGGATTGCCACCGGGGTCATATACGGTAATGTTTGAGACCTGCGCTGGTGTGCCAGTGGTTGCGTTGAGTAGCACAACTGCAGTGCCATTTATGTGGGCATTCAGCGGTGCACTTGCAATGCTAACCACAATCTTTGTGGCATTCGCACGGGACGCAGTGAGGCCCATGGGCGCAGTATTGCCTGCATTAGAGGGAACCATGCTCATTGCCATGTAGTAAACAACCGCAGCAAGCACAACCGTAATTGTAACCAATAAAACAACCGCAATCACGGGAGAAACACCAGAATTCCGCACATTTCCATGCATATTAAACACAAAAATAAGGGAAAAAAGTTTGGGTTTATGATGTGATAGTGGCTTTGCTCGTAGAGAAGCCATTGCCTGTGATCTGGACCTCGTCTCCGACTGAGAGACCGCCAGACACCTGGATTGTTATTGTAATGCCTGCTACCCACTTAGCGTCAGCCCCAGCGGAAATAGACCCACCTAGACCGTGGTAAGCTGGAGTCCCAGTACCATTAGGCAGGTATATGTCCACGGTGCATTGCACAGGTACTCCTCCTTTGCTTGCGTTTAGAACCACAATCGAAGACCCACTAAGCGCTGCATTTGGTGGGGCCTTGTTTATGGTTACGGTGGCGTTGGTCGGGTTTACATACTTCGCATACATTCCCAGCGGTTCGCTCACAGTGCCTGGCCCTGACATCATGCCCATCACCATCACATAGAGCACGGCTGCTAGCACCACAGTTATTGCAACCATCAGGATGGTCGCAATCACTGGAGACACTCCTTTCTTGTTTTTCCATACCTTCATTTTTTCGTCCTCCCGCAGGTTTTACCTGCAAGAAAGAGTATGGGCTTTGGGTTTATAAAACTAACGCATATCAATTCGGCAAACAACGGATGGGGCTTCGCCCCCTCCCTAACCCCCAGGGCTTTGCCAGGAGGGGCAAGCCCCTTCCAACCCCCAGGGCTTCGCCAGGAGGGGCAAGCCCCTTCCCTAACTCGGGGCTACCGCCCTACGGTACCTACCTGGGCTTTCGCCCCAAGTTCCCTCGGGGCTATCGCCCTACGGTACCTACCAAGGGATATACCTTCGGTATATCCCGAATGCACATTCCAGTCAGGTGAACTGATAGTTTCCTCCCTAACCCCCGTGGCTTCGCCAGGATGGGGCATAGCCCCCTTCCAACCGGGGCTGACGCCCTACGGTACCTACCAAGGGATATGCTTCGCATATCCCGAATGCACATCCTGTTTAGATTTTTCTTTTTCCGTAAACGCTTTTTCGGGTGAGCGTTAGCGAACCTGAAAAAGGGTTTCCGTGAACGCTTTTCGGGAGATGGGGCTCCGCCCCCTCCTTAACCCCCTGGCTATTTTTTCCGTGAACGCTTTTCGGGGTGCGAAGCACCCTGAAAAGGGTTCTGCGTAAAAAATAAGTGCAAAGAATGTATATGGGAACATGGAAAATGGGGATAATATCTGTAGAACTGCTTGCTGATGCATTGCGTGAAAAGTTAAAGGGAAGAAACTACGATAGTGAAAGCATTGAAAAGCTGGCAGAGTACATAATGGGCTTTTTTGGATTTGAAGACAGGGTTATCGATAACATGCTGAGCAATGAAGACCGCGATATGTTCTACTTTCTTGAAGATAACGGGATTTTACGCTCAGGTTTCGAAGATACAACGCTGGAGAAAGGGAAACCATGGCGAATTCACTACTGGATATTGAATAAAGATGAAATCGTGCGTGCTGCAACGCACTCAAAAAAGCAGAAGGAGACAGAGTTCGATTCCGCCTACCACCTGTATATGAACCCGGATTTATGGAAGAGAGGTGAAGACAAGGATGAACATTGACGCAATCCTCCTTGCAATTGCGGAAAAACGAAAGTGGGATGCGGTAATAGAGAATATCCAGGAAAAATTATTACAGATAAACAAAGAAACCAGAGAACTCACTGTTACCCTTGACAAAAGCAGGCGGGAGTTGAAAAAACTCAAGGATATTATCCAAACTGCTGAAATTGGACAGCGCAATTTAAGCGGCTGGGAAATGCTGAAAGGGGTAAAATAAATGCCAAAAGACCTCTCAATTTTTGCGGAACGCGTTGCGGAACTCACAAGGCAAATTACAGAAATAGAGAAGAAACTGGACATGCTCAACAGAGAAAGGACAAGGTTAGAAAAAGAATTAAGTGATGCGGAACGCCAGAGCAAGTATTATGAAAAACTTCTAAAAGATATGCGAAAGGAAGTAAAGCCCATGACGATGAAAGAGCTTCTGCTCCGACTTTAGGGTGAAAACTATGAGTATAGAAAGGTTTGGTGTATCGGTGGAAAGCAAACTGCTTCAGAAGTTTGACATGCTGATAAAAAGTAAAGGATATACGACGAGGTCAGAAGCGATAAGGGACCTGATGCGCGAGGCAATCGTAGAAAGTGATGCTGAACTCGAGAACGCAGAGGGATTTGGCTCCCTCACACTCGTTTACGACCACGATGCAGGCGATGTTGTGGAAAAGTTGCTCCACATCCAGCATGAGTTTCATGACCACATAATTTCAACCACGCACATTCATATTGATGCGGAGCATTGCATGGAAATGATTGCACTTCGTGGTAAAATTTCTGAGATAAAAAAGATTGGAGACAGGTTGAGAGCACTGAAGGGCGTCCTATACGGTAAACTTGTAGTAGCTAAGTCAATGTCCCGATAAACAAAAAAAGTACCTACTCGTATATCCAGTTCTCGTTTGTGAGCTTGTACGCACAAATTTCGTTTTGTGAAAAGAACAGCGAAATCTCGCGTTCTGCACTCTGGAGTGAATCGGAACCATGGATTATATTTCTACCAAGGTCTATTGCGTAATCTGCTCTGATGGTGCCGGGTTGTGATTCCTGAGGATTTGTTTTTCCCATCATATCTCTCACAAGTTTAACTGCGTTCTTCCCCTCGATGACCATCGCAATTACTGGGCCTGATGTGATGTATGCAATCAGCCCATCATAGAATTTCTTACCCTTGTGTTCTGCATAATGTTTCTCTGCAAGCTCCTTCGGTATCTGCATCATTTTCATTGCTACGATTTTCAGTCCCCGTCTTTCAAATCTTGAAATTATCTCACCACATACGCCACGCTGGATTGCATCGGGTTTTAGCATCACAAATGTGCGCTCCATTTTTACACCCTCATGCCCTGGTTTCAGCACTTTGCTCCTTCTTCTTTTTCTCATCCGCCTTAACTACCAGTTTCTTTACTACCTTCTTTTTCTCGGTCTTTGTGGAGCCCTTCACGCTCACCGCGGTCCACTTGAATTTCCTCGGATTTTTACCGAACTCTACAAGATATTTCTGACAGCGTCGAGAACAGAAGTTGTATATCGTACCATCCTTCTTTATGAACATCTTCCCGGTACCGGGCTCTATCGGATTACCACAGAAAGAACAAGTTTTTATTGCTGGCATTTGTATCAACTCCTCACTTAACAGACAATTTCCGCGCTTCTCTTGCGGTTTCTCTTAAGTTCAGGATGTCTCCAACCTGAATCGGACCTATCACATTTCTGGTAATTATCTTTCCTTTATCTCGACCGTCGAGTACTCTCACTTTGACCTGGGTTGCCTCACCAGTCATCCCGGTCCTTCCGATTACTTCTACGACCTCTGCAAATGCAGATTCATCTGGCATATGCTCTCACCTGATTTAATCATTTCTTCAGGTTCTTCAGCGCCTGGTCCAGTTCATCCATCAGGGGCTTCGCCTTTCCAAAATCAATGATGGCGACAGATGCTGCTTGCTTTTCCAGACCAACTGCACTGCCCAGTTCTGCCTTGCTGGGCACATATCCATATGGGACTTTCTTCTCTTCGCACAGCATTGGTATATGCGCCAGTATTTCCGGCGGGTTCACATCCTCTGCCATAGCCACAAATTTGGCTTCACCCCTTTCCAGCACCTTCGTTACCTCATTGGTGCCCTTCTTTATCTTTCCAGTTTCCCTGGAAATCTGTACCAGCTGATATATCTTATCTGCAATCTCTTTTGGAGTTTCGAACTTCACATATATTGGTTTTGCCATTTTAAACACCTCTTTCTGCTATTGGTATAGCCTCATTATTCACAGGCAAAGGGCTTACAGAAAAATTGGTATATATAACTTTGCACAAAATGCAGATAGAAATCTTAAATAATCCATGAATATCTGATGTCAGCATGGACAGGCATTTAATTCAACGCGTGGCACAGGTTTTGGGAGATAGTTTTGAAGTGGATATAGGAAACCCATATTTTGGCGGCGGGGAACCGTATTCTCCAGTTGCCTTTGATAAGAACAATTTCAAAAGTATTGAAGAAGGTGTGATGGAAAAAAGTAGAATATTTGCAGTCGACGGTGGAAATCTCGAGATCATCTCAACACCCTCTGTGAGTGTGTCCCTTATTCGAGTTGCTGCAGTGGGTTTCCATGCGAAAAACAGGATTAAACTTAATTTTCCAGATAGGGTGGAGGCATTCTGTGTCGTTCGAATATCTGCAAAAAATGGGCATAAATACGCGGTACTTGATTACTTTCCTGTTCAGGAATCTTACGCCGACTTTATTCCTGCAAACTCTACATTTGATTTTAATACCTTTGGTGAGGGAAATATTTATGCTGAACTCAATATCCGCCCGCTTTCCATATTTTCAAGTATGGCAAGAAAATACGCAGAGTGGTTTTACCTTTACAAAATCCTGGAGCATGTTGGTGAAGGCGACTTTGTAATTCGTGACGGTGTCTACCAGCCCGCAGATAATCAGGAGGAGGATTTTGTAAAAAAAATACTTGCAAAAGCAAAAGAACATAAAATCGTGCTCACAGGTCTTGCGAAAACAACCACGCTCGTAACAGAGACGGGTCTACCAGTTACTTCTGCACTCCAGCGCTTAGCAGATAAATGGGGAGTAAAAGCTCCATGGTACTATTATCCACTCGCTTTGAACAAAGATGACGAGACGCACGGAGATATTTATATTGTGAAATTCACAGACATTGCAGATTACGCTTTCAGGTTTGAAATAATGCGAAAAACCATGTACACCAGCATAGAAACAATTTTTTCATTTCTCAAATATGCTGCACACGATTGCATCTTTCCAGGGTATCCATATATGCTTTTACAAGTAGATAAACTTGCACGCGTTGAGAGAGCAGAATCTAAACCGTTATATCTGCGATTAATATCGGAGATGAAGGAAAAGAAGGATATGGAGCGTGCAATAAAGTCACTGGACGCACATGACTGGATAAGCAGGTACTGAGGGTTGAATATGAAGGTTTGCGGGCAGATCATATACGGAACATATGGGCAGATTCTGGTGAGGACAAAAAAGGATTCAGATATAGAAATTGGTACGCTACTGGTTGTTGAGGGAAATCCAAAATACATTCTTCAGGTGTACGATTTAGAGTATGGTAGCCAACTTGAAAAGGGACATCTTGAACTCACAAGCGGACTTGAACTTGAGAACAAGGGCAATTTGTATTTTATCGAGGAGGATATTCAGAACTATGTAATCGCAAAAGTAAAGGCGATTTTAGAGATTTTTACAAACCAGGACGGAACAACGCAGGAGAGAATCCCGAAGTCGCTACCCAGGTTCTTTACCATGGTAAAAAAGGTTGATAGAGAGGATGTGTCCTTTCTGAATAAGGCAGACAGCGGTGTATATGTAGGCAATTTGCGCAGTGGTTCAAGCCAGCTTGAGGATATCAAGATTCGGATTCCATTTGACCGTGACATTGCAGAGATGCTTTCCCACCACATTCTGATTGCAGCAACAACAGGTAGAGGTAAAAGCAATCTTGTCAAGGTCATGCTCAGTGGACTGATGAATAACCCCTCTTGCGGTATTCTGATCATAGACCCGCACGATGAATATTATGGTCGGCAGAGTTCTGGACTGAAAGACATATCTAACGCACACGAGGCACTGCAGTATTACACGCAATCGACAAGAGGGCTCACCGGGAAAAATGTTTATACACTGGCCGTTAATGTGAGGGATATAAAACCCTGGGACTTCAGTGGTGTTGTCTTTCTGAGCGATGCACAGATGCAGGCGATGTATGTGCTGTATGGTAAAAAGAGAGAAGCATGGTTAGAAGAACTCTTTAACAGGGAACCTGAGGAGTTATGCGATGCGTGCGGTAATGTATCAAAGGCAGATTCATTTGCAGCATTAAAGAGAAAGCTCTCGTTTGCAATGGAACGCTACTACGAAGATGAGGCAAAGACCATCTTCAAAATAAATAAGAATATTGGCGTTAACACGATATCTGACATTGTGCATGCACTGACTGAAGGAAAGAAAGTCATCATTGACTCCTCAACATTAAGTAGTGAGGCAGAACTCCTGCTTGCCAGTGCAATTGCCAGAGAGATATTTGAAGAATACAAAGGCAGAAAAAAGGATGGTACACTGGACAAAAAAGAAACACCCGTGATAAGCATTGTTCTTGAAGAGGCACCAAGGGTTTTAAAGAATGACGAAAGCATTTTCAGTACGATTGCCAGAGAGGGCAGAAAATTCAAAATCGGGCTTATAGGGATTACCCAGCTCGCCTCACTCATCCCCCGTGAAATTCTTGCAAATATAAATACAAAAATAATACTTGGCAATGAAATGCTGGTTGAACGAAAAACACTTATTGAGTGTGCCTCCCAGGACATCTCTACCGAAGATAAGATGATTGCAGGGCTGGAAAAAGGAGAGGCACTGATTACATCGATATTCACGAAATTTGCGATACCAATTACCATACCGAAATTTGAAAGTTTACCTGAATTAATAAACAATAAAGAACAGAAAAAAAAGTTTTTGTTCAATTTTAAAAGTTAAAAATTAAAAAAATTTAAGAGGAGGTGGCTTTTATCGTGAAAGTGCCTGAGCCAGAGTACGAGTAGACCATAATGTACCATGTGCCCGCTGATGGACTGGAGATTGTTATTGTCTCGGTCGATGTGGAACCTATGCTCCTGTAGTCATATGCTGAGGTTGATGGTGTTGAGCCCAGTTTTACATAGAGGTCAAAGTCGGTACCACTTGGTCCTGTGAGTTCAATCTTGAGCTGGCTCTTACCGCTTGGTATTGTGATATAGAAGTATGCCTTCTGTCCCGTGCCACTGAGCGAACCCGTCTTTGCCACGCCGTCAGTAAGCTGACCAGAATCCGTGCTTGTAGATGTGCTCGCCTTGATTGTGAAACTGCCTGAGCCAGAGTACGAGTATACATAGATGTACCATGTACCTGCTGCTGGATTAGTTATTGAAATCGTTTCAGATGCAGAGGATGTGGTTCCACTGTAGTCGTATGTGGATGTGGTTGGTGTTGAGCCCAGCTTTACATAGAGGTCAAAGTCCGCACCACTTGGCCCTGTGAGTTCAACTTTCAATTGGGCTTTTCCTGAGGCAATTGTAATACTGTAGTACTTCCCATCACCTGTTGCAGACAAACTGCCGGTTGTTGCCACGCCATCAGTCAGCTGCGTTACATTCGTCTGGGATGTGCTTGTGGTTGCCTTGATTGTGAATGTGCCTGAGCCAGAATATGAATACACCATGAAGTACCATGTCCCCTCTGATGGATTTGTTACTGTAATGGTCTCAGTGGATGTAGAGCCAATGCTTCTGTAGTCATATGTGGATGTTGTGGGTTTTGCACCGAGTTTTGCATAGAGGTCAAAATCAGTGCCAGATGGCCCTGTTAACTCAACCTTCAACTGCGTCTTTCCTGCAGGCACCACCAAGCTGTAATACTTCGCATCTTTTGTTGCACTAAGTGACCCGGTTGTAGCTACCCCATCTGTTAGCGCTACCACATCGCTTGCGTTTGCACTTGTCGTGAATGTGTAGTCAGAACTTGTTGCTGTGTTGCCTGCTGCATCTGCGGATTTAACCCTGAAGTGATATGTGGTCGAGGCACTCAACCCGCTTAGTGTTACGGAGTGTGATGTAACTCCACTTGCACCCGTTGCGGTCTGACCATAGGATGTTGTGGTTCCATACTCCACAACGCTCGAACTTGCCTCATCTGTTGTCCATGTGATGGTTGCACCACTCGCTGTAATTCCACTTACAGCTACATTCGAAATTACCGGTGGTGTCGTATCTCCACCTGAGCTTGTCGTGAATGTGTAGTCAGAACTGGTTGCAGTGTTGCCTGCTGCATCTGCGGATTTCACTCTGAAGTGATATGTGGTCGAGGCACTCAACCCGCTTAGTGTTACGGAGTGTGATGTAACTCCACTTGCACCAGTGGCGGTCTGACCATAGGATGTTGTGGTTCCATACTCCACAACGCTCGAGCTTGCCTCATCTGTTGTCCATGTGATTGTTGCACTGCTTGCTGTAATTCCACTTGCAGCTACATTTGAGATTACCGGTGGTGTCGTATCTCCACCTGATGTGCCAAATGCACCAATCAGTGCAAGTGCAAATGGCTGTGGCCCATTCGGAACGCTTGTTGCGGTTACCCGAATTGTATATGTCCCGGTTACGGGTGTCGGCAAAATCACGCCTTCCTCAGCGTTTATCGTATCTGCACTACCACCAGTTACTGAGTGTCCCGGGTTCTTGCCTGAGAATACATTTCCCAGATACACACTTCCATCCGGTGCAGTTACCTTCAAATCAAGATTGTTCACCAGCGCCTTGGAGGCACCTACCGTGCCCGGAT
>Ga0272448_1001149_pt1 | contig 37084 bp, 37 predicted proteins | sample YNPCB0191_FD_202220 | JGI IMG/M metagenome (GOLD analysis project Ga0272448, IMG submission 202220) | Hot spring sediment microbial communities from Yellowstone National Park, WY, United States - YNP-CB-019-1 | ecosystem: Environmental > Aquatic > Thermal springs > Hot (42-90C) > Sediment...
AGTAGTCGGCGTGGCTCTCGGCCACGACCTCGATACTGCTCGAGAGCGGGACCTCCGGCGCTGTCTCGCTGCGGACGACCCTGAACGTGCGGTAGCGGTCGCGCATGGAAGGGTCCAAGGCCATCCGGCCCACCTTCCGATTCTCTGAGGTCACGCCCGGTCCCCACTCGACAAAAAACGACCCGGAGGATAGGACCGTGTCCGCGGGAACTGCGAAGGCCACCCGGGCTCGTACAATCCGGTCGAACTCGTAGAGAAGATCGCTCTCCACAAGCATCGGGAGCCTGCGCCCGTCCGGCGCCTCGACGGCCATCTGGCCGACTTCCGCGATTGCGAAGTCGGGATGCTCGATCCAGCCGATGACGAGTATCTCTCCCTCCGCCGGACGGATCACCTCCGCACCGTCTGACTGCTCGAAAAGATCATCCGGCGCAGGGAGTATCTCGATCCGCACCTTCGCGGTCGCCATCTCCCCGACGAGCGAGAGCACCGATAAGGCGATTGCGCACAGAGCGGTACGCATATCTCACTCGGCCACGACGAAGCGGGCGTAGGCGACCGGGTCCAGGCGGGAAAACTCGTTGCCGCGCCAGTACGTCGCCACGACCGACGTGCCCCTGTGCAGATCGCGCGTCAGATTCACGTAGAAACTGCTCAGACCTTCGACCCCGAGCAGGGAGAGCGGCACCCGACACTCGGCAGACGACCGGTCGGCGCTCATGCGGAACTCGACCCCTTCTCCATCGCGTGGCGCCTCGACGCGGCCGGTGACCCGGTCGAAGCGCACGACGACCGGCTTCGCATCCGGGACCGGCGCGACGTAAAGACCCAGGACGTCGGCATCGGCGCCCTCCCCGCCCTGGAAGTTCGCGAGAAGGTAGAGATACCTGTCATCTGCGGCCAACCGCACGCGCACCTGTTCCCGGGCGGGGGCGTTCTCGAAATACTGCTGGCGCTTCGAATAGGTGTAGAAGCCCTCGCAAAGCACCGCGTTCTCCCACTCGGCGCGGTTGGCCGTGCCGTCAACCACTATCCCCCTCGCACGGCCCAGGACATTGAGGTCAGCCGCCTGCTCCAGGTCCACGGTCTTGAAGAGTCCGTTCGGCTTGCGTTCGCTGTACAGGCGCAGTTGGATGCGGTATCGCCCGTCCGGCACACCGGGTTTTCTCCGGAGCGTGACGATGAAATACTGCTTCCCCCCGCCCTGCTTGACCGCCTTGAGGGTAGGGAACGTCCGCCAGGTCGGGTCGGGTTCGACCCGAGCGACGAAGTGGTCGCTGAGGACATCCAGATGGATATCGTCTATGGCGCGATCCATGGTGTTGAGGAGATAGACGTGAAACTTCGCTTCGCTGCCGATCCTCAACTGACCATCGCGGATGTCCACCTTGACGACGAGGTTGTCGCGTGCCTGGGCGAACACATCGTTGCAGAGGTGCGCAAACGCGACGCCCGAGAAGAGGACGAGTGCAATTGACACTGCAAGGACAGCGCTGCGCATGCCGTTCCCCCGATCAGGAACCACCGTACCCCGTATTGGCCGAACTCGATTATCGCCCAAAACTGGCGCCTCGCGCAACAAGGTCGTCGGGGGCCGCGCCGTCATTCCTGTTCCGCGAGGAGGACAGTGGTCCAGAGGTCCCGCGGCTCGGATTCGGCCTGGGCGATGCCGATGCCGATGCGCCGATACTTCCCCTCGAGCACCTGGGCGATGTGTTCCGGTCGCGGCGGCTCGCTGGAACGCAGGATCCCGATTTGCACCGCATACGGGAACCGCGCCTCGCCGAGGAGTTGGCGCGCACGGTCGTGACCGGCCCGGCGGTCGCGTTTCATGGCGGATGAGTTTTCGCGCGCAAAGCGCCCGAGCGTGGGGTCCTCGACGAGCGGCGCGAGACCCCTCGCCCGTCTGACCTCGTTCGCCGCCTCCAGAAACTCGCGCGCCAGCGAGTCAGGATCGTAGTCGGGGCTGCGGCGTGCGAAGTTCTGCGTCACGAGGAGATCGTCGCCGCGCCGGACTATTCCGATGCCGGCGCTCTCGGCGAGCGGATCCATTATGTTCCTGCGATGGCCCGGGCTGTTCATGAGTCCCTCGTGGGCCTCGCGCAGCGAGCGGTTGGCGGCGATGTTCTCGGTAAAAGCGCGGGCCGACTCCGTAAGACCTGCCCGGGCGATCCTCGCGGCGAGGTCGCCACGCGTGGGCGACACGTGGGCAAAGAAGTGGTTCAGGAGCATATCGCGACTGTGTTCACGTGCCACGGCGGCGAGGCGTTCGTCGAACCGGAGGGGGTTCAGTCCTGCGCGGGCACGCTCCCTGTTGATCATCTCGAGCATGGCCAGTTCCGCCACGTGCAGGTCGCCGGGCGTCGAGTCGGATTGCGACTCGACAGGAGGCTCCGGATAAGGCACGCCGGCATAACAACGCATGAGGTTCAGCACGACGGGGCCGAGGCGGCCATCGGCGACGATCTCGAGGATATATTCCCCCTTGCCCCTGTCGAATGCGACGAGCGTACTGAACTCCCCGTTTGGCGATAGCGACAGGCCCAACTCTGTCACCTGCCCGTCGGGCAGCGCCACGAGCAACCTGGGGTCGGAGAAGCCCTTCTCGATGCGCCCGGCAAGGCGATATTTCTTGCCGTACAGAGGCATGGTCGGGAATGGTTCGAGCACGCTGTGGACGTCCGCCGCGATCAGCGTGGCATACATCTGGCGCAGGAGGCCCCTGGTGGCTATCCCGACGCCCAGATGCGTTCCATCGCCGAGGTGAAAGGGTTCCTGGTCCCGCGAGAACTGCCGCACGATGGCCTCCGCCGAAGCGGCGCTTGCGATGGCCAACCGGAGGTTCCCGGCGGGGCAGCCGGCGCGGTGGCGACGATACTCGATCGTGCCCAACCTGGGAGAGGTGTAGTCGAGGTAATCGTACTTCGCCATGTCCTCGCTATGCTCGCGCGCGACCGCCGAGAGTATGGGCTCCCATGCGAAGGGGGCGAGGCCACGGGCGCGGCGTTCCTCGTTGATTCTGCGGAGCACCTCCTCTTCTGCATCGCTCGGTCTGTCCAGGGCAACCTCGCGCGAGGGGTATCTGCCGGCAGGCGGAAGCGCACCCGCGCTCGGCACCCACATCGCCGATGTCAGAAGGAGGACTGCCACACGAAAGATAAAGTCGCAACGGGACAACGGCCGTCTCCTCGAAACTACTTACATCGAGGTTACTCCAGCCTCCACAGAGGTGCAAGGCTGGCGAACTGCACGCCGTCGAATTGACTACACATCGTCGAGAGGATTCTGGTAACATTGCGCGGCCGATGGAGATGAGCGAGACGGGAAAGGAATCGCCTCGATGAGCGCTGCTAGCGAGACGCGCCGCGAAAGGGACTATCTCGGCGAGGTGGAGGTGCCCGCTGGCGCATATTATGGAGTCCAGACGGTTCGTGCCGTGGGCAACTTTCCAATCAGTGGGCTCAGGGTCCACCCGTATCTGGTGAAGGCGGTCGGTTGCGTCAAGAAGGCAGCGGCACTGACAAATGCCAGGCGCGGGCGCCTGAGGGATGAGATCGCCCGGGCGATCGTGACCGCGTCGGAGGACGTCATATCGCTTGCTCTTCTGGACCAGTTCGTGGTCGATGCCTTCCAGAGCGGGGCGGGGGTCTCGTTTCACATGAACGCGAACGAGGTCATCGCCAACCGCGCGATCGAGATCCTCGGTGGGAGACGGGGCGATTACTCCATCGTCCACCCCAACGATCACGTGAACCTCGGGCAGTCCACCAACGACGTCATGCCGACCTCGATGCGGATAGGCGCGCTCATGCTTCTCCGTGACTCGGAGCCGAAGTTTCGTTCGGCCATCGAGGCCCTCCGGACGAAGGCGCGGGAGTTCGCCAACATTCCCAAGGCCGGCCGCACACACATGATGGACGGCGTTCCGCTGATGCTCGGGCAGGAATTCGGCGGGTACGCCTCGGCGCTGGAGCGCACGGTGAAGGCGCTCTACGACGCCTCCGCGCACCTGCGCGAACTCGGCATCGGCGCAACCGCCGTGGGCACCGGCGTGAACACCTTCTCCGGCTACCGGGAGGAGGTGGTGAAGCGGCTGGAGGAGATAACCGGACTGGAACTGAAGCCAGCGGGAGACCTGTTCGAGGCGACCCAGAGCATGGCTCCCTTTGCGATCCTGTCGGGAGCCCTGAAGGCGGTGGCACTCGAGACGATCCGCATAGCGAACGACCTGCGACTCCTCGCGTCGGGCCCCGCGACCGGCCTGGGCGAGATAAGATTGCCGTCGCTCCAGCCCGGCTCCAGCATCATGCCCGGCAAGGTCAACCCGGTCATACCCGAGATGATGGCGATGGTCGGGTTCCAGGTCGTTGGCAACGACGCTGTGGTCGCCTTGGCCGTGCAGGCGGGCCAACTGGAACTCAACGTCATGATGCCCGTGATCGCTCACAACGTCTTCCAGGCGATAAGCATCCTTGGCAACGCGCTCGGGGTTTTCGCGGAGAGATGTGCGAAAGGCATCGTCGCCGACGCGGACCGCTGCCGACAGTATGCGGAGCGCACGCCTGCGCTCGCGACGATCCTCGACACGGTCCTGGGCTACCAGAAGGCGAGCGAGATCGTACGGAAGGCCTATGCCTCAGGTCGGCCGCTGAAGGAGGTCGCCATCGAACTGGGCTACCTCACTCCCGAACAGGCCGAGCGCTACTTGCGCCCGGAGGCTCTCATGCGACCGGAGGACTGAGACCAATGCCTCTGGAAAGAAGCGACACCTTGTCGAACGCAGTGACGCAGTGGTTGCCACGGCCAGCGGGGCTGTCCCGGATGACCCTCCGCGAGAGGTGGAACCGCGTTATGCACTTCCAGCCGGTGGACCGGTTGCCGTTCATGGAGTTCGGCTACTGGAGAGAGACGCTTCCGGCATGGCACGAGCAGGGGCTGCCGCGCACCGTCCAGACCGAGGCCGATGCCTATGCCTACTTCGGCATAGAGAACTGGCAGATCGCGCCGGTGAACACACTGCTCTTTCCCCCGTTCGAGGAAGAGATAATCGAGAGGGGTGACACTTACACGATATGGCGCGACGCAGACGGCGCGGTGCGTAAGGAACTCAGCGATGGCATCCGCACGATACCGCACTACCTGCGCTTCGCCGTCGAGACGCGGGAGGATTGGCAGGCGCTGAAGCGGCGGCTCGACCCCACAGCGCCCGGACGATATCCCGAGAACTGGCCCGATCTGGTCAGAGCATACGCCCACAGGGATTACCCGCTCGGCCTCAACATCGGGAGTATGCTGGGCAAGCCGCGAAACTGGCTGGGCTTCGAAAACCTCGCCCTGATGGTCCACGACGACCCTGCCCTCGTCGAGGACATGATCGAGACCTGCTGCCAGTGCGTCCTGGGAACTATCGGGAAGGCGCTGAGCGAGACCACGTTCGATTTTGCGGCGAACTGGGAGGACATCTGCTTCAAGAACGGCCCGATCATCAGCCCCGCCATGTTCCGCCGACTCGTCGTTCCGAGATACCGCAGGATCACCGACGTCCTCCATCGCCACGGCATTGACGTGGTCTGGTCGGACTGCGACGGGAACATCATGCCCATCCTGGAACTGTTCCTCGAGGGCGGGATCAACTGCATGTTCCCGATAGAAGTCGCCGCAGGCACTGATCCCGTGGCGATACGCGAGAAATACGGCAGGCGCGTTCTCCTGCACGGGGGCGTTGACAAGATGGCGCTGATCCGGGGCGGGAGGGCCATAGAAAGAGAACTCCTGCGCCTGAAACCTGTCGTCGAGGACGGCGGCTTCATCCCCCACGTTGACCACCGCTGCCCCGCCGACGTGACGCTCGAGAACTACAAACTGTACGTGAGGCTGAAGCGGGAGATATTCGAGGCGGGCGACCTCCTGCCCCACTACGAATGAACCGGCGCCGGTGCGCGACCCGGGTCAAACACCAACCGCCCTGCGGACCTCCCTCATGGTGATGGCAGCGCTCTCGCGTGCGCGCTCGGCGCCGCGGGCGAGGACTTTCCTGACGATCTCCGGGTTCGCGCTGAGTTCCGCCCTCCGCTCCCGGGCCTCGCGAAAGTGTTCGAGCACCAGTTCCACGAGGCGGCGTTTGACCTCGCCGTAACCTATGCCGCCTTCCAGGTAGCGCCGCCTCACGTCCTCCCGCTCAGATTCCGAGGCGAACAGCCTGAACAGCGCGAAGACGTTGCACGTCTCCGGGTTCTTCGGTGCTTCCACCGGCGTCGAGTCGGTCTTGATGCTCATTATCTTTTTCTCGATCTCCCTCGGCGGCTCGAACATCCCGATTGTGTTCCCGTAACTCTTGGACATCTTCCTTCCGTCAACGCCCGGGACCACAGCGACGTCGGCCAGTATGTAAGGCTCCGGTAGCGTGAGTACGTCCCCGTAGATGCTGTTGAACTTCTGGGCGATGTCACGGCTCACCTCCACGTGCTGTTTCTGGTCCTGTCCGACGGGGACGAGTTCGCTGCGGTGTATGAGTATGTCGGCAGCCATGAGTACCGGATACGCGAACAACCCGTGATCGGGAGAGATGCCCTGCGCCACCTTGTCCTTGTACGCGTGGCAACGCTGTAGAAGTCCCATGGGCGTGATGGTGCTCAGGATCCAGGCGAGTTCGGTGACCTCGGGAAGGTCGCTCTGGAGGAATATCGTTGCGCGCTCGGGGTCGAGGCCGAGCGCGAGGAAGTCCGCGGCCGCGTCGAAACTGTTGCGCCGCAGCGCCGGCCCGTCGTGGAGCGTGGTCATCGCATGGTAGTTGGCGATGAAGAAGAAACATTCGTGCTCGTGCTGCATCCGAAGATACTGGCGTATCGCTCCGAAGTAATTGCCCAGGTGCAACTGTCCGGATGGCTGAATGCCAGAGAGGACGCGCATCGGTAACGTTTCCTCCGAAAAGAACCGCTTCCGGCGGTCAGGGCATGTGGGCCTGTCGGGAGAGATTGCCGGACCGCACGGGTCGGACACCGCGACCACCTGCGTCATCCGGGCATGATAAGGCCCCTGGTATATCGTGTCAACGAGTCCGGTGACACGGCACGACGTGGTGTACCGGGCTCAACCGGTGGGCTGAGACACGGGCACCAGCCTCACCGAGCCGTGGGCATCGCGAGCGAGGTGGGCGAGAGGAACATCTGGATCGTGATACGACGCCACCACCCAGTCCTCGCCGATCGCCTTATCTATCCAGTCAAGTTTCACCCTCACGACCTCGTCAGGCCAAACATCGTAGGCGGTCGTCCATGCTGGTCGGAGATGCCACCACGTCGCTGCTATGTCGCCCCAGAAAAGGACCCTCGCGCGCGAGCGTTCTATGAGGACCAACTGATGTCCTTCGGAATGACCACCCGTGCGAACCACCCGAACGCCGTCGAGAAGCACCTCGTCGCCGTCGACCTCGTGCCACAGGCCCGCATCGCTGATAGTCTTCCACTGTTCGGCGAGGTAACTGCCGCGCATCCTGATCGGCGGCGCCGCGGCCGCCGCGAGTTCTTTTCTCTGCACAACGTGCCGCGCATTGGGAAACGTCGGGACTATCTCATCGCCTTTCCGCCTGACGAGCCAGCCGGCGTGATCGAAGTGCAGGTGCGTCAAGATCACCCATCGCACGTCTGCCGGATCCACGTTCAGCGCAGCAAGCCCCTCGGGCAACCGCGGTCCCGTGACCGGAAATTGATAGGCCCTCGTCGCAGGCAGCACTTCCCCCAGCCCTGCCTCGAGGAGCGCGTAGCCGCCATCGGCCCGGACAAGGAGACAGTTCAGGCCGAGCCTGATGCGGTTCTTGCGGTCGGGCGTGGAGAGCCTGGCCCACGCCTCTCTCGGGACGATGCCGAATATCGTCCCGCCATCGAGGAGAAAGGTCCCATCCGAAACCACGATGACATCTTCCATGTCGCGTCCCCGTTTCACACGAGCGTTACATGTTTATCAGGGCCAGGGCGCAGAGCGCCGCCAGCACTCCCGCGAGCACACGGCCCCTGTACCTCTCCTTCCACAGTATCATCGCGAGGAACAGGCTCGCCAGTACTACCCCGAGCGCCATGGTGGGGAATACCTTGACGCCGAGGTCGGAGCCGATAGCCCGAACGCGGAAGTAGTTCATCGCGGCGTTGTCGAGGCCGAGCACCAGCCCGAACAACAAGTCCCTCCATCCGGGGCAGCCCTCCGTCAACACGGCCACCAGGGTCGTGCTCGCCGCCGCACCGCCGAACAGAAAGAGCAGATAGGAAGGTACCGCCGCCGTTCGCTCGGTCTCCGTGTAGGTCTTGAAGAGTGTATTGGTCGCCCCCGCCGTTATGAGGAGCGCGAACGGGAGCAACCACCACAACCCTCGACCCCTCAAAGAGTCCCGCTCCACGGGCCTGCCCATCAGGACCACGCCCGCCAGCGCAAGGCAGAGCCCAAGCGCCCTCCTCGGCGGGACCGGCTCCATCCAGACGAGTATGGACGCCGCTATCGGGGCGACTATGGAAAGTTGTCGCGTCAGGTGCGCAACCCCGACCCCGAACTTGCGGATGACGGCGTTGAACGCGAGGTACGTCAGGCCCAGCGTGAGGCCCGCTGCAAGACCCAGCCAGGCGGAAGAGGCCGGCACGCGTGCACCTGAGGCACCGGCCCAGGCTCCCGCGCAGGCGAGTGCCGAGATGTACGCGAGCGCGCCGAGCCACCGCATCCGACATCCGCACACCTGCGCGAACCGGATGCCATGAGCGCTCGCCAACGAGGTCAGGACGAACAGGATCACATATGTCATTGGACACGCCCCATACCGCTTTTCACGACCACGCGGGCCCGATCTGCACAAGGATGATCGCGGCAATGGCCAGGGCCATCCCGAAAAGCGCCCGGGGACCGAACCGCTCCCGCCAGAACAGCGCCGCCAGAAACACCGTGAGGATGATCGTGCCGACAGCCTCCGACGGAAAGAATCGGACGCCGCTCATCGTGGCGATCCCCTGGAGCCTCCCTGCGTTCGCAAAGACGTTCGTAAGGCCGAGAACCGCGCCATGAAGCACATCGTGAACGCTGGGCGGCCCGCGCCGTATCGAGGGAACGATCAGCCCCACGGCAGCCGTACCGAAGAGGGCGGTCAGGAATGAGGGCATCCCGTTCCCCGGCACCATCGCGACGTATGCCTTCATCGCGACGTTCGTCAGGCCATTGACACCGAAAAGGCCGAAGGCCAACAGGAGACTGCGCGTGCCGCTGCCCACACTGGGCACCGACCCCGCTCGGGTCAGGAGCGGTACCGACGCTAGCGCCAGCCCAACGCCGACGAACTGGAGATAGGTGGGCCGCACCGCGTCGTAAACTACCACCGAGACGACAACCGGCACCGCCACCGAGAGTCGCGAAATGCACTGAGTCATGCCGGAGCCCAACTTTTCCAGACCGGCTGCGAACAGATAATACGCGACCACGAACAATGACCCCGTCAACACCCCCATCGGCACCGCGGGCCACGCAGCAGACGGCTCCGAGTTGCTCGCCCACCAGATGCTCGAGAAGGCCACAGCCACGACGTAGTTCGCGGCGCCCACCCACGTGATATCGAGTCCACGTATCTGCGCGTAACGCATCACGTGAACGAATGCCGCGCCGAAGATCACACAGGCGAGGAGACCGTACATCGGCCCTTGTCCCGCGAAACACAATTTGCGTTCCCCGACCCGGGGCAACGATGGTGCCTTTTATCGTTTTCGGCGGCTCCAGGCAAACGAGGAGGCCGCCGCACGCCAGCGCTTCCCATGATGGGTTCAGAGGGCAGCGGCGCAGGAACGAATCATGAGGAGCAGGAAGAGACCCGCCAGGACGACCGCCGAGGCCACAGCGGCAATGCGCCACGGGTTGCTTTTCCCTGTCTCCTCGACACCGAAGGAGGAGACCTTTCGGGAGGGGCGGAGCAGGCGGAGGGCCTCTTCATAGGAGATGGACGTGGCTTCCCCGTCGCGCGCTGCCTCGAGGTCGGCTTCCAGCGCATCGAAGGACGGGTACCGGTCGGAAGGTTCCTTCGCCATCATGCGGCAGATCACCGCTGCGGTCCCCTCGGAGAGTTCGGGTATCACTGTGCGGGGCGGGGGCGGCGTTTCGGACACGACGCGCACCATCGTCTCCTGCGGCGTCTCCGCGAAGAACGGAGCCGCGCCCGTCACCGCGTGGTACAGCGTCGCGCCGAGGGAGTAGATGTCAGAACGAAAATCCAGGGATCTCACCCCCCGCGCCTGCTCGGGCGACATGTACGTCGGCGTGCCGACGACCCCCATCGTCAACGACATCTGGATCGCAGGATCGGGGATGTCGCTGAACTCGCGCGCTATTCCGAAATCGGTGAGCCGCGGCAGGCCCCATTTCGACATCAGGATGTTGCCCGGCTTGATGTCGCGGTGGACGATGCCCAGGCTCGCAGCCTCGGCGACGGCACCGCTGACCTGACGCACTATCTCCACCGCCTCCTTCTCCGGTATCCGTCCCCGTGCCCTGATCACCTCCGATAGCGTCTCGCCCTCCACATACTCCATCACGAGATAATGGATCCCCTCGACCTCCCCGGCACGGAAGACCTGCACGGTGTTGGGATGCGTGAGTTTGGCCGCAATCCTGGCCTCGCGATGGAAGCGCGCAAGGTAGGTGTCGCTCGCGCAGAACTCCGGCAGGAGCACCTTGATGGCGACGACCTTGCCTATCGAGACATCCTGCGCCTCGAAGACCACGGCCATGCCGCCGCGGCCAAGTAGCCGCACGAGACGATAGCCCTCGAGTTCCGGCGGGAGGCGCTTCAGCCAGACCTGCGTCTCGAGTTCCCGGGTCGCCTCCTCCGTCAGGAGTCCCTTTTCCACCGCGAGGCGCGCGGGCGACACCCGCAGCCCCGTTGTCTCTCGCTCGGCGAGGAGTTCGTCGCGCTGCGCCGGACTCATCAAGCCGCGCTCGACGGCCATCTCGAGAAGGTCGCGCTCGGGATCGTGCCGCTGCATCGTCAACCCAGATTGCGGGGAACGCAGACATCATAAGCCGCGCAACCGGCTGGCGCAACGAGGAATCTGAGCAGCATTGCCGCCGTCCCCCTCGCTCCGTTAGAATCCCGATTCGCGCACGTCGCATTGCATGGACGAGACAACGCTGATACGAGTTTGCGTCTGGAGCGATACGGGAATGAGCGTGTCACTGAAGGCACGTTACTCGCTTATGAGCCTTACTCTGGCGGGAATTGCGCTGCTAGGCGCGACCCCGCACCTGTTTGGAGCGCAGGACATGAAGGCGAGGTTGGACCTGACAAGCGTCCGCCGGGCGTTCGTAAGGGGCGAGGTTGTCGATCTGCCCATCACCATAATCAACGAGTCAGAAGCCGACATCGAGAAAGCATCGGTACAGGTTGACGTACAGGGTCTGATCCGGGGACGACTCGACGCAGGCCCGGTGGCAAGGGGTTCGAGCGCGATGTGCCGGTTTCGCCTCGACACCCGCGCCCTCAAGGCCGGCGAGTACGCGGTCCGGTGCGACCTCCTCGACGGAGACCGTCCCGTGACCCACGCCGGGTTTGTAGTTTGGGTCGCTCGCCGATGGAACCCCGAGCGGATGCGCGTCTGGTTGTGGCCGCACACGAAGTTCGGCATTTACGTCACGCGGCTGGACGACGAAGCGAAGCGCCAGTTGCAATGGTACGCCGACAAGGGCTTCAACAGTTTCGTGCCTCACGGGTTCCCGGAACCGGGCGACAGGAGTCGGGCGGAGGTGTTCGATTACGCCCTTGTGAACGGCTGGGAGATGGGCTTCTTCATAGACGGCGGCCTCGATCCGAAATCGGCACCCGAGGATGCGCTTTTCCAGGGGCACCGGGGACCGGTCGTGGATCCGTTCCATCCCGAGGTCGCCCGCAGGCAGAACGAGAAAAACCGGCGGATCATGGAGATGATCCGCGAGTTCCCTGGGGTCCGCCTCTGCTTCTTCAACAGCGAACAGGGCGACGCGAGGATGTTCCTGGAGACGCCGCGGGCGAGGGCGCTGGCGCTCGAGTACATCTCCGACTCATCACCGCACCGATTCGTGGCGCCGGGCGTGATACCCGATGACGACGAGGGCTACGTGAAAAGGCTCTATTCGCTGAAGTGGGGCGATGGCCTGGCGGCCGCCAACGAACGCGGCGCAAGGATGGTCCACGCGCACAGGCCCGATGTCATCGTCTTCACCGACCCCTGCCGCCAGGGGGCCATCTACGAGCGTTTCCGGGGCATGGACCTCATCAGCACATGGACATATACCAATCCCGACCCCAAGTACATGCTCTTCATCGAAACCATGATCGCCATGGCCAAGTACGCCGGTCAAGGGGTCATGCAGACTGTCACCCTCCTCAACTACCCGGGCACGATAGCGCCGAAGGAGAAGGGCTGGACTATCATGGGGCCGGATCGCCTCGTCGAGACGAACTGGATAAACCTCTCGCGCAGGCCAGACGGACTCGCCATGTATCTCTCGAGCGACTGTGACCCGTTCGACACTGCACCCCCCGCAGGTACGGACGTGTTCTGGCAACCCGATCAGAAGGAGCCCTATCAGCGATACCCGAAGACGTTCGAGGCGCTCAAGCGATTCGTGGACGAGGTCGTGAGACCCTACGGCCCGATGATCTCGCGGCTCGAAAGGACCCCGCGGCGCGTCGCGGTCCTCTCCTCGGAGGCCTCGCGGCTCTATAGCGATTCCCCCGGCTATGCCTCCTACTACGACAACTACGCCATCTACGAGTTCTACATCCTTCTCAACATGATACATGTGCCCGCAGACGTGATTTTCGACGAGACGGTCCTCCGGCACGGCCTCGACGGGTACGACGTCGTGGTACTGCCGAAATGCGAGACGCTTCTCGAAGGCGTGTACAAGCAACTGCTCGACTTCGTGAAGCGTGGTGGGGTGGTCGTGGCGGACCAGTACCTGCGCGCCGACATCCCGGGCGCCATCAGGTTCGACTTCGACTTCACCTACAGGAATAAGGTCTCCGCCAACGCGCTCGTCGAGAACAAAGACTATGCGCAATGGGACGACCACCTCGACCCGAATTCCGCGGAACTCCGGACCGTCAAGGGTGTCACGGCGCTGAACGATCAGAAGATCATGGAATCGTACGCAGCCATGCTGAGGAGGGGCCTGGAGGGAAAGGTGCGCCGGGAGGTGGACTGTTCGAGCCCCACCGCACTCCTCAACATGCTCCAGAAAGGGCCGGCGCGGTATCTCTTCGTCATTAACGACAACCGCACCTACGACGACGCCCGTTTCGGCGAATACAGGGCGATCCTCGAGAAGGCGGTGCCGCAGACGGTCACCATAACCTTGGCCGAGTGGCCGCATCCTCAACTGTTCGTGTATGACATGATCGAGAGGAAGGCACTGCCAACGCGCGCGAGGGATAGTGGGTCGTACGAGTTCGACGTGGAACTTCCCGCACCCGGCGGCAAGATAATCGCTCTTCTGCCCCAGCGCCTCGCAGGCATCGAGATACGGCTGCCCGGGCGCGTTGCGGTCCGCGGGCTCGAGTTCCCCTTACAGGTGCTCATCTCGGCCGAGGGGGGTGCTCCCGCTCCGGGGGTCCAGCCACTACACGTGACCGTGACCGACCCGCAAGGCAACCGCTCCGAATTCAGCGACTATTATGCCGCCGAGTCGGGCGTCGCCACCATCGGACTCACGCCGGCGATTAACGACTTGCCGGGCACGTGGGTCGTGAGGGCAGACGACCTGATATCGGGGATGACCTGCGAGCGGAAGTTCGTCCTGGAGCCCTAGCGCGAACGGTGCTTTTCGAAAGCGGGCCGGGCGTGCAAGTGCAGAACTGGGGCTCGGCCCGCTGACGGTCCGCATGTCGCGGCTCGATGCCCCGGGCAGTCCACTACACCGGGAAATGCGCCGGACTGGCTCCTGCCGAACGAGTTGACCGGGAAAACCCGCTTGTCTATCATGACCACCCTGGCGGCGGTGACGCAGATCCTTCTCCAACGTCCGGCCTCTGCGGGGAGTGAAGATGGAATACGACGTGGTTATCATCGGGGGCGGCCCGGGGGGGTACGTGGCGGCAATTCGAGCGGCGCAGCTGCGCGGGCGGGTCGCCCTTGTCGAGGAACGCGAACTGGGCGGCGTTTGCCTCAACCGGGGCTGCATCCCCACCAAGGCGCTGGTGGCCAGCGCACACGCGCTGCGGACCGCAGAGAGAAGCCAGGAATTCGGATTCAGGACGGGCGAGGTCCGCGCCGATTTTGCGGAGATGGGCCGGCGCAAGGAGCAGGTCGTTGCGCGGCTCAGAAAGGGAATCGAGTCGCTCCTGAAGCGCAACGGGGTGGAACTCGTGCGGGGCCACGGGATTCTCCTGGACCCCCGGACGGTCGAGGTGCGCGATGGAACGACGTCGCGAACGCTGAGGACGCGGAACATCATCGTCGCGACCGGATCGGAACCGCTCAGGCCCGCGGGTTTCCCGTTCGATGGCAAGCGCGTGATCACGAGCGACGAGGCGATCGAACTGAAGGAACTGCCGCCGAGCGTTGTCATAGTCGGCGGCGGGTACATCGGTGTTGAGTGGGCCGGTATCTTCTCCGCGCTCGGCGTCAAGGTCACGATCGTCGAGATGATGGAGCAACTCCTCCCGCGCTCCGACGCAGACATCGCTGCCGAACTTCTGCGCGAATTCAAGAAGGCAGGGGTGAAGGTATTTCTCGGCGCCCGCGTCGAGACCGTGGACACCGCGCCCACGGGCGTCACGTGCCGCCTCTCCGGCGGTGAGACGCTGTCCGCCGATACGATGCTTGTCTGCATTGGCCGCGCCACCCGGACGGGCGACATCGGCCTCGAAAGCGCGGGCGTCCGGGTGGAGCGCGGTGCCGTCGCGATTGACGACCATTGCCGCACGAGCGTGCCCGGCATATACGCGATAGGCGACGTGACGGCCAGACTCATGCTCGCCCACGTCGCGTCACGACAAGGGATTGTGGCCGCCGAATGCGCGATGGGACACGAGACCAGGGTGGACCTGCGTGCGGTTCCCGCCTGCGTCTTCACCGACCCGGAGATCGCCGCCGTGGGCCGGACCGCCGCCGAATGCGAAAAAGACGGGATCGAGGTAAGGGAGTCGCGCTTCTCCTTCGCCTCGCTCGGAATGGCCCATGCGATCGGCGACACCAGGGGCTGGGTCAAGATAGTGGCGGAGGCGAAGAGCGGCGTGGTCCTCGGCGTTCACATCATCGGACCCCACGCTAGCATTCTCATCGCCGAGGCAGCGCTCGCGATGACGATGGAGGCAACCGTCGAGGAGATCGCCGCCGCGATCCACGCCCATCCGAGCCTTCCGGAGGCGCTCATGGAGGACGCGGAGAAGTGGCTAGGCAGGGCGATCCACGGCTAGCGCATGGCATGATTTGTCCCGGCGCGAAGCCACTGCTATAATTGACAAAGACCGTCTGCCACCCGGAGGGTGCCCCGATGGCGATCCTCTGCGTCAAACTTCCGTCGCTCGGCGACGACGCCCCCACGGAGGCAAAGGTCTCCTTCTTCTTCGTCGCCGAGGGTGACCGAATCAAGGAAGGCGACGACCTCTGCGAACTCGTCACCGACAAGGCCACCTTCAACGTCCCATCCCCCGTCACAGGAACGGTAAAGAGCATCTGTGCGGATGAGGACGCCACCGTCAAGGTCGGCGATCCCCTCGCGATACTGGAGACTGACTAGCGCGGCAAGATACACGCGATTCGACCTCGAGCAGGAGGAACGGCGCCATGGCATCGCAAGTCAAACAGATTCCCGTGGTATGGTACCAGGCAGCCAGTTGCAGCGGCGACTCCGTGGCGCTGCTCAACACCACGAATCCCAACGTCCGGCAGGTGCTCGTTGACGAGATCGTGCCCGGCGTGCACATAAACCTCCTCTTCCAGATGACGATCATGGCCGGTCAGGGAGCGCCGATAATCGAGATCCTCCAGACAACAGCAGTCGCAAAAAAGGGCGAGTACCTCCTCGTGGTGGAGGGAACGATCCCCACCGCCGCCAACGGCATGATGGGCACCAGCGGCGAGAAGAACGGAAGACCCTGCCCGATGGCCGAGACGGTCGCCGACCTCGGCCGCAACGCGATGGCGACTATCGCGGCTGGCACATGCGCGAGTTTCGGCGGCGTATTCGCCGCCGAGCCGAACCCGAGCGGATCGCTGGGAGTGCGCGATTTCTTCTGCTCCCGGGGCATCCAGACGCCAGTCATCAACGTGCCCGGCTGCCCCATGCACCCCGACTGGCTCGTGGGAACGATCGCCCACATACTGTTGTTCGGTTTGCACCGGCCCGATGAACTCGACGACGCCGGCCGCCCGCTGGAGTTTTACGGGGTGCAGATACACGAGAACTGTCCGCGCCGCCCCTTCTTCGACGCCGGCAAGTTCGCCAAGAAGATCGGCGACGAGGGCTGTCTCTATCAACTCGGGTGCAAGGGCCCCGTGTCGTACGCGGATTGCCCGTACAGGGGCTTCAACAATCATACCAACTGGTGCATCCAGGCCGGTTCTCCGTGTCATGGGTGCACTGAGCCGGACTTCCCGGATAAACTGTCGCCGCTCTACCAGAAGATCACCGAGGAACGGCTGGCGCGGTTCGTCCTCGCCTGACGCTGCCCCCGTAAGGAGATCGAAAGATGGCCAAGGTCGTCATTGATCCCATGAGCCGTATCGAGGGCCACCTGAAGGTGGAGGCCGTCGTCGAGGGCGGAGTCGTCAAGGAGTCCGCCGTGAGCGGCACGCTCTTCCGTGGCTTCGAGATATTCCTGCGTGGCCGCGACCCCTGGGACGCACAGCGGCTCACCGAACGCGTTTGCGGAGTCTGCCCCGCGGTACACGGCATGGCCGCGGCGCAGAACCTCGACCGCGCGCTCGGCGTCACCGAAAAGGTCCCGCCGAACGGACGCCTCATCCGGAACATCATCCTGGCGTGCAACTACCTGCAGTCGCACATACTGCATTTCTATGCCCTTGCGGCGCTGGACTTCGTGGATGTGACGGCCGTGGCCGATTACGCCGGCAACGACCCGGACCTCCTGGCCGTGAAGCGTTTCCTGGCTTCCGGTGCGCTCGCTCCGTTCGTCCCGCGCTACGAAGGAGATTATCGCCTCGACAAGAAGCAGAACATCGAACTCACCCGCCATTACATCCAGGCCCTGCGGATGCGCGCCCTCGCGCACGAAGCGCTCGCCGTCTTCGGCGGCAAGATGCCTCACGACGTGGGCATGGTGCCTGGTGGAGTCATCTGCGGACCCACCACCGACAAGATCATGTCAATCATCGCCAAGGTCAGAGCAATAGGCGAATTCGCTGAGAACGTTTACATACCGGATGTCATCGCTGTGGCCCGCGCCTACCCCGATTACGCGTCCATCGGCAAGGGCGTGGAGAACTACCTCGCCTGGGGCGTCTTCGACGAGGATCTCGATCCCGACCTCACACGGCGAAAACGCTACTTCCCCAACGGGGTCATCATTGACGGGAAACTCGGCAAGGCGGATCCCGAGAAGGTCTTCGAGGACGTCAAGCACTCCTGGTACGCCGACGACTGCGCCGGCGCTCCGGCGGAGGCCCAGACCATACCTCTCCCGGAGAAGAACGGGGCCTACTCCTGGCTCAAGAGCCCCCGATATGACAATGCCGTTTGCGAGGTCGGCCCCCTTGCCCGCACGATGGTCGCATACCGTAGCGGCGACGAGGCCTGCCGGGCGGAGGTGGACAGGCTCCTCTCGGCCCTCGGGGCGAAGGCCGATGCGCTGAAGTCGGTCCTGGGCCGCCACGCTGCACGCGCCATCGAGGTCAAGCGCCTCGCGGGCAAGATCGTCAAGTGGGCGCTCTCGCTCAAGCCCGGCGAGCCGTTCTGCGTCGAGGCGCCGGTTCCCGATTCCGGTGTCGGTTACGGATGCGTTGACGGCCCCCGCGGCGCGCTGGGCCACTGGATCGAGATATCCGAAAAGAAGATCGCCCGTTACCAACTGGTGGTGCCCACCACCTGGAACGCATCGCCGAGGGATTCCCAGGGGCGACCGGGCCCCATGGAACAGGCCCTGATGGGCATCAGGGTGAAGGACGTCGACAACCCGTTCGAACTGGCACGAATCGTCCGCTCCTACGACCCTTGCCTTGCCTGTTCGGTGCACGTCCTGGACGCACATCGAAACCTGAAGGGAGCGATCCGCATTGCTTGACGAGGTCGGGCACATGACAGCGCAGGGTGCAGCAGGGGTTGCGATTGTGGGCCTCGGCAACCCGCTCATGGGCGACGATGGCGTCGGTGTGGCGGTGGTACGGATGCTCCAGGGCCAGGCGCTGCCCGAGGGCACGGATCTCTACGATGCGGGAACGGCGTTGCTGGACGTGCTGCCGGCCGCTGGCTCCAGAGCGAAAATGGTCATAGTGGACTCCTGCCGCGCTGGTGGACGCCCGGGGACAGTGTACCGGACCACCCTTCATCCGGACGAATGGGAGACAACCCCTCCCTGCCACTCGCTGCACGACCTCGACGCGGTCCACGCCTTGCGGCTCCACCGCCTCGCCGGTGGCCGCCTCGGCGAAGTCGTCCTCATCGGCGTCGAACCCGCCGAAGTCCTCCCGCGCAATGGGCTCTCGCCGGCCCTCCGGAGGAGGCTCCCGCTCATCGTTCGCGCCGTGCGTCAGGAACTACAAGCGCCCGCCACGCGACCAGGAGGAACCCAATGAACGCGACGTCCTTGAAGAAACTCGCGGAGGTGGTCTCCGCATGCGATCCCGCCGCCCGCGTCCTGATAATCGGATGCAACGGTTGCCCGATCGGAATGGAGACGGGCGGCCCGCAACAGTTGGAGAAGGCCGCTGAAGCGCTCCGGAAAGCCGGAAAGACCATCATCGGTCAGATCATGATAGACATGGTCTGCAACAAGGCCCTCGTCGGGATCCGCCTCGGAAGGCGCGCCACCGCGGTGCGGTCCGCCGACGCTATCGTGATCTACTCGTGCGGCGTCGGCGTCCAGTCAGTCGCCAACATGACCATGAAGCCGGTCGTCCCCGGACTCAACACCATCAGCGTGGGCGGATTGCAGGGCCTCTGGCCGTCGAAGGAGCGCTGCGGGCAGTGCGGCGACTGCCTGCTGGCGTACACCGGCGGAATCTGCCCCATCACGGCGTGTTCCAAGAGTCTGGTCAATGGGACCTGCGGGGGGACGAAGGACGGCAAGTGCGAGGTCAGCCCCAACAAGGATTGCGGGTGGTATCTGATTTACGAGAGGCTCAAGAAACTGGGGAGGCTCGACGACCTGAAGCGCATGAACTCGCCGCGCGACCATTCACTCGGCGACATTCCGGATGACCGGCGGAGGACGATGCTCTGGGCGATCGAGGAGGAACGCCGCGAGGCCTGGCCACCCCCCGCGCCCAAGGAGGCACCGAAGAAGAAGACCCCGCAAGCCAGCGCGAAGAAGGAGGCGAAGGCATGAGCAGGCTCCAGGAATCCCTCGCGTCCGGCGCTTTCACTTTCACCGGCGAGGTCGGGCCGCCCAAGGGCACAGATATCTCCCACTGCATGCACGGCGCCGAGATCATGAGGAACTCGGTGGTGGCGATAAACGTCACCGATATCCAGACGGCCGTCATGCGCGTGGGCTCGATGGCCATCAGCGCCAAACTCGTCCAGCGCGGCATCGAGCCGGTCTTCCAGATGGTCTGCCGCGACAGGAACCGCCTCGCGCTCCAGAGCGATCTGCTCAGCGCTTCCATACTGGGCATCGAGAACGTCCTCGCGCTCACGGGCGACCACGTCCTGATGGGAGACCATCGAGAGGCGAAGCCCGTTTACGACCTCGATTCCGTCGGCCTCCTGAAGGCCATGAGCACGCTCGAGGCCGGCAGCGACCTGGGGCGCGACGCGAAGGGCAACCCGAATGTACTCGAGGGTGCGCCGAAGTTCTTCAAGGGCTGCTGCGTCACGCCCTGCGCCGACCCCGTCGAGCCGCAACTCATCAAACTCGAGAAGAAGGTCGCCGCCGGCGCGCAGTTCTGCCAGACACAGGCCGTGTACGATCCTGCCGCTTTCGAACGCTTCATGAACGACGTGCGACGCAGGAACATCAGGATCCCCATACTCGTCGGCATCGTTGTCCTCAAGAACATCGGCATGGCCAAGTACATGAACAAGTTCGTCCCCGGCGTCGTCGTGCCCGATCCGCTGATGAAAGAACTGGCCGAGACGCCGAAGGGCGACGAGAAGAAAAAGGCCATCGAGGTCTCGGCGAGGCTCATTCGCCAGATGAAGGCCATGTGCCAGGGCGCCCACATCATGCCGCTCGGCTGGGACGACACCGTCCCCGAGATCGTCGCCCAGGCCTCTTGAGCCTCGGCGAATCTGACGCGGGGGGACGCCGGCAGCAGGCCAGGCGTCCCCCGACCCTTCCGTGGGGCTTGCAGGGATGCGCAAACCCGGACCCATCACGCTGGATACATCCTCGCCCGATGAGACGATGCGCCTCTTTGCGGTCCTCGGCCGCAAGGCGCAACCGGGGGATTGTATCGCCCTGATCGGCAACCTCGGCTCCGGCAAGACGGTCGTGGCCAAGGGAATCGCCGCCGGTCTCGGCATCCCCCGGGAGGAGGTCGCAAGTCCAACGTTCGTGTTGATGACCGTCCACGAGGGCCGGCTGCCGATGTACCACTTCGACGCGTACCGTCTCGGCGACGCGGACGAACTCCTGGCCACGGGGGCTGAGGATGCCCTCTACGGCAATGGCGTCTCTGTCGTCGAATGGGCAGACCGCGTCGCCGGCGCGCTCCCGGCCGACCGGCTGGAGGTCCGGATAAGGATCACGGGGGTCGCCGGCCGCCGTTTCGACCTTGCCCCTACGGGTCCACGGAGCGCCCACTGGCTGGCCAGCGCCTTTGACGAAATGGCGGTCGGTTCAACGCCGAGATGGCGGTGCGCCGCACGGCCCGAGGAGACCCGGTAGCGACAGGGGCCGAGGGGGCTGGGTCAGCGGCGCATCTCACGGCCCGCCCGGTCCCAGGGGCATCCTGAGAACGCCGAGGTCATCGGTTGGTTGGCCCATCTCGCGGCGGATCGCGCGGATCTCCTCGACATACGCGCACCCCTCGTAGCCGCCGGTCATCTCTATGATGACCTGGATGGGGGAGCAGATGAACTCGTGCCCGTCCACCGTGCGACGCCGGCCGAGGCGATCAGGATAGACCTCGCAGAGATACGAACCGTCAGCCTGCGGCTTAAGATGGACGCATGGATGCCCGTCGGTCGCGCCGCAGCAGACGCCGCACCTGCGACACTTCTCCGGTGTGTAGAAACTCGCCGGCGGGAACCAGCGCCTCGATTTCCTCCGGTCGGGCATCACCGTGGCGACGCCATCCGGATGCGCTCGAAGCCCCGCGCGCTGACGATCAGGTCCTGGCGACGGTCCTGAAGGATGCGGATCCGCTCCTCGATTTCCTGCATGAGCGCGCTGCATCGTTTGGCAGCCTCCTGGCGCTGGCAGGCGAGCGTGCGGTACTGGGCGATGTAAGCCTCGCGCTCCACGGCACGCAACGTGCGGTCGGCAGAGGTCCGTGCGGCCATGCCCCGGTATGAAGCAGCGTCGGCCAGGAGGTCCGCCCGCTGCCTCTCGAGGTCGGCAACCTGCGCGCGGAGAACAGCGATGTCATCGCCATAGTGGAGGGCCCGGGAACGTGCGATGTCGGCCGCATCCTGGCCCACATTGGTCGAGTCGGCAGGGCGCACATCGTACGCGACGGGCCGCGTGGCGCATCCTGCCAGCCACACAACCAGAACCGCGAGCCACATTCCAGGCCTCATTGGCCCTCCTCCTTCCTCATGAAAGCGAGATGTTTTTGCTGGAACACGGCCTCTATGGCCCTCCTGCTCAACTCTATCTGCACCGCGTCGTACACGCGCTTCCCGTCGCTCAGGCGGAACACCTGCGCCTCGAAGATCGTCACGAAGTCCTCGTTGGGCCTGTGCTTGAAGTCCCATATGCTGCCGTCAGGACCGAGCCGCATGGTGCCCAGTATGCGGTAGTTGGAGGTGAGGACCATCACCTTTTCGCGGTTCTCCTTGTCCGCCATGGTGCCCATCGAGCCTCATGCCATCAGGCGGGGATGTAATACCCCAGAAGTTTGCACATTACACGGACCTCGTGCCGGGACGCCGTCATCTCGGGGCATGCCGGATTGAGGAACCGGATGCGCACGCTGTCCTTCTCGTCGAGGAACACCTGCGCGAAATGATCCTTGCCGCGAACTTTCACGAACGCGAATTCGCCGCTCGATGCCGGCTGCGACGTGGAGAAGACGCACACCGTTCCCGGCGGGAACGTCGGCCAACCGGAGTGGGACATGGTGTCGACGCCGATCTCCACCGCGAAGCATTTCTCCGGCTCGGCCAGCCGCGAGTAATAGAACATCTCCGACGCCGGGCTCGCGGGCATGCCATCCGCACCGAAGGGCAGGTTCGTGTTCGCTCCGAGCCGAAAGACGCTTATCGGGCGCGCTGGTCCGCCGCCGGCCGGGGTCATGGCCTCGGCGCTCTCCTCCTCCACCTGCGCCGACTCCTCCCCCTCCGCCGCGTAAAGCGCCTCCACGTCCATCCCCGCCTCTGCCGCCTCCACCACCGCCCAGATCAGGTCGTTGGTGACCTCGAACTCGTCGAGTTTCCTGATCAGTTCGAGGAGCGCCACGGGCCGCTTCACTGTCTCCGCCGCCGGTGTGCTGCGCACCGTCTCCGCTGGTGCCGGCGCAACCGGCGCGGCCTTCGGCTCCTCCTTCACCGCAGGGGCAGGAGCGGGCGTTGGTGCCTCCCGTCGCACCGGTCCCTGCGGGCGCTTCGGCATGAACTGTTCGATGAGCCAGGCGACCTTCGCCACGTCCTCCTGCGGCAGTTTACCGAAGCGCATCTCGACGCAGTAAGCCTGCTGCCTGAGGACGGTCACTCGCGAGCACTTCACGACCTCGGCCTCCAGTTTCAGGAAGTCGGGAATGCGCTTCGCGTGGACCGTCAGGTTGAGCCTGTCGCCCTCGTAGAACGGCTCGCGGGAGCCCAGCTCCAGGGTCTCCCTGGTGATGGAGAGCATCCTCGCGCGGTTGAAACGAGCCTTGCGCCCGGCTCTGCGCCCCGACGACGAAAGGCCGTACTCGACCTCGACGTCGTCGAAGGGCTTTCGTTCCACAATCTCGGGCCGTACGCCCATGGGCGATCGCCTCGACTCGGTGAGGTTTATCGCAGGCGAATATACTTGCGCCTGCTCGGATTGTCAACGCCGCGGGAGAGACGCCGCCCGGCTCGCGGCGCATCGCCACGACCCGCTTTCCACCGCACAAAGCCCGCACGTCTGGAGGCACCCACTTGCAAAATGGGCCGCGGCCCTGTTAAATCCACGCGATGTCCTGATTCGTCCGGTAAGGCCTCTCACGACAAGCACGAGGAGGTGCCATGCCAAGCAGGCGGAATGTCGTAATCGCTCAGTCCGGTGGACCAACGCCGGTGATCAACAATACGCTCAGGGGCATCATAGATGCCTGCCGCTCGTTCCCCGGCGAGTTCGGCAGCATTTATGGGGGCCTTCACGGCATCGAGGGGGTACTGAGGGAGGAATTGCTCGACCTGGGGGCGCAACCGCAGAGGGAGATCGAACTCCTCCGGACAACTCCGGCGGCCGGCTCGATCGGCACATGCCGCTACAAACTCAAGGAACAGAATGCGGAGGATTTCGAGCGAGTGATCGAGGTCTTCAAGGCCCACGATATCGGCTACTTCTTCTACATCGGCGGCAACGACTCGATGGACACGGCTCACAAGATATCGGTCCTGGCGCGGGACAGGGGCCTCGATCTCGTGGCAACGGGTGTGCCGAAGACGATAGACAACGATGTGGGCGACAGCGAGTTCAGCCTGATAGACCACACTCCGGGGTACGGCTCGGTCGCCCGATACTGGGCGTGCGTGGTCCTGGGAGCGAACGAGGAAAATGCTGGCTCCTCCCCTGCGGACCCCGTCCTCGTGATGCAGGCGATGGGAAGGAAAATAGGTTACATCCCCGCGGCGGCCCGGCTCGCCGATCCCGAACGCAGGATGCCGCTACAGATCTACATGGCCGAGTCCAAGGTCACCCTGGAACAGCTCGCCGATAACGTCAACGAACAACTGAGGCGTGATGGCCGCTGCATGGTCGTAATCAGCGAGGGGTTCGATGTGGGCGATATCGGAGAACTCCGCGATGCCTTCGGACACGTGCAGTTCAGTTCGAGCAAGGCAACCGTCGCCCAGATAGTGGTGAACTACCTCAACGACCACGGCCTGGCTGCGCGCGGGGCTGCACGCGGCAACGTACCCGGCACCGACCAGCGACATGCGATAATCTATGCCTCGAGAGTTGACCTCGAGGAGGCCTATCAGGTGGGGCGAAAGGCCGTGCTCGTCGCACTCGAGGACGGCACCGGCTGGATGAGCACAATCCTGCGCGAACCGGGCGAGACATACCGCGTGCGCTACGACAAGGTCCCGCTCCAGAAGGTCGCGAACTCGGAGCGCCGCTTCCCCGAGGCCTGGATCTCCTCTAACCGGTACGACGTGACCGATGACTTCATCCGTTACGCGAGGCCGCTGATCGGGGAGGAATGGGTCCAGGTGCCACTCGAAAACGGTCTCCCCCGGTTCGCCAGACTCCAGAGGATACTCGCCGAGAAGAAGTGCCCATCGTACGTGCCTCAGGCGCATCGGAAATAGGCCGAATGACGACGTCACGAGCGGAGCAGACGATGCACCGCAGGGCGGCGCGCGGACAGTCGCTCCGCCTCGGCCCCGAGGTGACGCGCCAGATCGAGCGGGCCGTACTTCGGGAGTGGCTCGTGACCAACGGCCGAGGCGACTATGCCTGCGGAACGGTGGCAGGGCCGAACACCCGACGCGAGCACGGGCTTTTCATCGCCGATCGCGGCCCGGCATGCCCCGCGATGCTGATCCTCGCCGGACTCGATACGACGATCGAGCGAGAGGGCGAGATATATCCACTCTCCTGCCACCAGTATCGCGACGTCCGCCATCCCGAAGGATACCTCTACTGCACCGAGTTCCGCGCCTGGCCCTGCCCCGAGTGGAGATTCGACCTCGGCGGAGTGCGCCTCGTCTTCCGCATCCTCCTGCCACGCCGCCAGCGCGTTGTCATCTGCACGTGGACGATCGAGGACGCTCCGACTGCCGACGTTCTCCTGAAAGTCCGGCCCCTCTTCGCATTTCGGGATATATCCGCGCTCACGCAGGCCAATACGGTGGCAAACCTCTCTACCGACCGGCGGGGGGAGGCCATTCGTCTTGCCCCGTACGCGGGCTGTCCCGAGGCGTTCGTCCACGCACCCGGTGGCGAGTTCCTGGCCGAACCGTGCTGGTACAATCAATTCCTCCATCCATGGGACGTCGCCCTGGGGAGGGAGGGCATCGAGGATCTATTCTCGCCCGGCGTCTTCGCATTCCGCCTTTCTTCGGGAAAGCGGGCTCATTTCGCCGTGAGCCTCGAGGAACGGCTCTCGGCTCCGCTCGGCGACATCGAGGCGGAGGAGTTGCGTCGGATCGGTGCCCTCAGGATACCCGTCCTCGAGGACGATCCGCTGGGGGCCTCGCTCGCGCTCGCAGCCGAGGCTTTCATTGTGGAGCCGGAGCACGAACCGCCGCGCATCGTCACGGGCTACCCTGTCCCGGCGCGCCGTCTCAGGGACACGTTCATCGCGCTCCCCGGACTTCTGCTGTGCACGCGGCGGCTCGACGAAGCCCGCGCCATCCTCCTCGACGGTCTGCGACTGCTGTCCACCGAGGACACACCTCTCGACGACGTGCCCCTGTGGTTCATCCGGGCCGCGGAGATGTACGTGGACCACTCGCGGGACTGGGACTTCCTGCGCGACACCCTCGCTCCAGGGGCGGACGCAATACTGCAACGCTATCTCAACAATTCGACAGGCCGCGGGTTCCGCCAGGATGCCGATGGCCTCCTGCGTTCGACCGATCCGGCGGAGGCGCTCACATGGATGGACTCGCGAATCGGCGGGTGGCCGGTAACGCCGCGAACGGGAAAACCCGTGGAGGTGAACGCCCTCTGGCATCATGCGCTGGGCCTGATGGCCCGGTGGATGCGCAGGCGCGGCGACTCCGCAAGCGAAGCCAGATACGCCTACCTGCAGGAACTTTGCGCCAAGTCCTTCCGCCAACGCTTCTGGAACCCATCCCTCAACGCCCTGTACGACGTGGTTGACGCAGGCGATGACATGTCCACGAGCCATGCAATAAGGCCGAATCAGATCTTCGCCGTGGCGTTGCCGAGCGACCTACTGGACCGCGCCCAGGCAGCGTCGGTCCTGCGGTTCGTCGAGAACCGCCTTCTCACGCCGATGGGCCTCCGGACGCTCTCGCTAGAGGACCGCGCGTTCCGTCCCCGCTACGCGGGCAGTGACGTGGAACGGGCGGGTGCGCTTCACGAGGGCAGTGTTTTCCCATGGCTCCTCGGCCCCTACGTGGACGCGGTCCTCCGCGTGTATGGCCGCACGCGCAGCGCACTGGCCAGAGCCCAGCAAAGCCTGGATCCGATTCTCGCGGGACATCTCGCCGACGGTTGCGTCGGACACGTGAGCGAACTCTTCGACGGGGCAGCCCCACACCTTCCCGCGGGTGCCATAGCAGACGCGCGCGCGACCGGGGAGATGATCCGCGCCCGCATCGAACTCGAAAGCCGTATGTGTTAGCGACGCGGGGCGTATGCCGTTTGCGCCGTTCCCGGGACCGATGTATACTTCGCCAGGGACGGCATGCGCGAGATGAGCAGTTGCCATTATCACCCATGAGTTCATTCCCTTCGAACCACGATGATGCCGTTCTCGGCGCGCTGGAGGTTTCGCTCGGGTACTCCTTCCGCGATCGCGATCTCCTGCGCCAGGCGCTGACGCATTCCTCGCGAAAGAACGACCTGGCGCGGAGCAACGAGAGGCTGGAATTCCTGGGCGATGCAGTCCTCGGCACGGTCATCTCCGAACGGCTGTACCGCGCCTTCCCCGATTTCAACGAGGGGGACCTGACGCGCATCAAGTCGGCTGTGGTGAGCAGGGTGACCCTCGGCCGATGCGCGAGGGCGCTGGACCTCGGCCGCTATCTCATAGTGGCGAAGGGCGTGGCGCGTCCCGTCCAGTCGGAACCGGCATCAGCGACGGAGGAGCCCTCGCGAAGTTTGCCCCCGTCGCTCCTCTCCAATGCCTTCGAGGCCATAATTGGCGCCATCTATCTCGACGGCGGCCTCGAACCTGTCCGCCAGTTCGTCGAGCGACATCTCGGCCCCGAGATAGAGCGCGCGCGGACCAGCCACGCCCGTGATCCGAAATCGCTACTCCAGGACTATGCCCAGCGCCTCATGGGTCTGACACCGGCATACGAACTGGTGTCCGCGCAGGGACCGGACCACCTGAAGTCGTTCGAGGTGGTGACTGTCATCGGAGACAAGCGATACGGTCGTGGCCGAGGGCGGACCAAGAAATCGGCGGAACAGGAGGCCGCAGCGAAGACGCTCGCAATGCTCCAGAGCGAAAACCCGACATCTGGGCCGAAGGCCGAGGCGTAGCATCGCAACGCGCTTGACCGGACGCGTTCGCAAAAATAGTATGGAGACTGTTCCTTCACGATTGTTGGGAGTGCTGACGTGCCCACCGAGAGCGAGGAAGTCGCCCACCTCATCGGCTGTCAGGTTGTCGTTGACACCTCGACGCCGTACCTCTACATCGGCACGCTCAAGGCGTGGAAGGAAAACGTGGTCATCCTCGAGTGCGTTGACGTGCACGATGTGTCTGGCGGCAGCAGCGGAAAGGATATGTACGTTCTGGAAGCCAGGCGCTACGGTGTGCAGCAGAACCGCAACGAGGTGACCGTCCGCAAACAGGCCATCGTGAGCGTGTCGCGGCTGGAGGACGTGATCAATTATTGACCGGGTCTCGAGAACGGCGATACTCGTGGACGCCGATGCATGTCCGGTTCGTCGGGAGACCGAAAGGGTCGCGAGACATTTCGGTGTCGAGGTGAGGTATTTCGCCAACTCCTCGCAGGTGGGGATCGGGAAGGCGGGCGCCCATCATCGGCTCGTCGAGGGACCGGATGGGGCAGACTTCGCGATCCTCGCCGTCTGTTCCGCGCGGGATGTGGTGGTGACCGACGACGTCGGCCTGGCTACGATTGCCCTGAGCCGCGGCGCTGCGGTCATCTCGTCGCGTGGAAAGCGATACCGGAACGCAGAGATGGCGACGCGGCTCTATCTACGTCACCTCGCCCGCAAGGCGCGCCGGGCAGGGTTCAGAACGCGCGGGCCTGCGCCGTTCACGCACGCCGATCGCCGCTCCTTCGCAATGGCCCTGGGCGAGGCGATCCGGGAAAAGGTAGGCCGGCGAGAAAACACCTTCAGTCGCGTTCGCTGAGCCAAGGAGTCAACAGGCGATGAAGAAGAGCTTCGTCCTCGATACGAACGTTCTCCTGCACAACGCAGCGGCGTTGACCTCCTTCGCCGACAACGAGGTGGTGATACCGTTCGACGTGATCGAGGAACTCGACAAGTTCAAGTCGGAGAACAACGAACTGGGCCGGAACGCGCGGACGGTGATCCGGTTCCTCGACAGGCTCCGCGCGAAGGGCAACCTGCGCGAGGGGGTGCCGATAGAGGAAACGGGCGGCACGCTCCGCGTCACGCTCCAGCCCGCATCGCTAGAGGGAACCGGCCTGTCCCCCGACGTGCCCGACAACAGGATCATATCCATTGCCTGGGACCTCCACAGGCGGGGCGAAAGGGTGGTCTTCGTCTCGAAAGACATAAATGCGCGCATCAAGTCCGATGCACTCGGCATAAAGACGATGGACTTCGAGAAGCAGAAGGTGGATTTCGACCAGTTGTATGCCGGGTGGCGCGCAGTGTCCTGGCCACGCGCGAAGATTGACGCCCTGAGCGCCTCGAAGAGCATGCCCGCCGAGGGAATGGGTCTGTCTCCGAACGAGTTCGTCCTCGTCGCGGACCAGGCAGACCAGAGCCACGTCCTCCTCGCGCGCTGCTCGCCCGATGCGAAGACGCTCGTCGTCCTTCCAAAAGAGCAGCCCAGAGCCATGGGCGTATCGCCTCGCAACAAGGAGCAGCGGATGGCTATGGAACTCCTTGGCGATCCGCGGGTGCAACTGGTGACGCTGGTAGGGCAGGCAGGCACCGGCAAGACCCTTCTTGCGCTTGCCTGCGGCCTCGCTCAGGTCCTCCGCGAGGAGCGCTACGAACGGGTCCTTGTCGCGCGTCCCATAATGCCGCTCGGCAAAGACATAGGCTACCTGCCCGGCGGCAAGGAGGCTAAACTCTCACACTGGATGATGCCGATCTACGACAATCTGGAGTATCTCCTTTCCCAGCGCGATGGGCCGTCGCCGACCCGCTCCGCAGCGGAACGTACCCCTGTCAGCAAGGACAGGAAGGCGCAGGCCTCATCCGAGGACCCGGTACATCGGCGAGTGGAGAATCTCATCGAGTCCGGCGTCATAGAGCTCGAGGCGCTCACCTACATCCGCGGCCGCTCGATACCGGGCCAGTACATGATCGTTGACGAGGCCCAGAACCTGACCCCGCACGAGGTGAAGACCATCATAAGCCGTGCGGGCGAGGGCACGAAAGTCGTCCTCACCGGAGATCCCTATCAGATAGACAACCCCTATCTCGACGCGAGCAGCAACGGCCTGACATACGCCGCGGAGCGCCTGCGCGGGCAGTCCCTCTTCGGACACATCACCTTCACCAAGTCCGAGCGGAGCAGGCTTGCCTCGCTGGCGGCAGAGGTCCTGTGAGCAACCGCCCCTTGACTCGGCGGCGGCGTTCCGCTTAACCTGTGATGGTCTTCTCACCTGGAGAATGACGCCCTCGTGCATATGGATGCAGAGTCGCTGCTCTCCTCGCTGCGCGCGGCCGCAGAGAGGGTCTTCGCAGGAATTGAGGGTCGAGGTGGATCTGCGCAACGTGGCGTTCGCACCACTCGAACTGAACGGGCGCGTGCTCGAGCAGGGTGTACGCATCTATTGCGGCGACGAGATCGAGCGGGTCGAACTGGAGCGCAACCTTCTCGCGCGATATCACGATTACAAGCGGATGTTCGAGGCATTTCACGATACGCGTCTGGCAGCGTGGGCGAAGAGGAAATAGCACCATGGTCAACAAGGCCAGGTGGGAGCAGATCATCGCCAACGTCCGCGCGTTCGTCGAGGAGTTGCGCAGGCTCGCCAAACTGCAGCGTGAGGAGTTTTTGTCCGACAGGGACAGTGTCGCCGTGTGAAGTGCCACTTCCAAATCCAGCGGATGAGGCCCGATGAGACGCTCGGCCGGCCTCACGAGCAATTCGAGCAAGGTCACGGAGATGAACCAGAGAGCACCCCGCAAGATAGTTCTGGACGTGTCGGATGAGCAACTCCGCGAGGACCTGGAGCGCTACAGGCAGGCAGCGCTGGACCTCGGGGCGACGCAGGCGCGAACGCTGCGCGTCGAGGAAATACCGGTAGACGACCGTGTCGCGCTCAAGTGCCGGATACCCCGGTGTTTCGGTTACGGGGTCTGCGCCAACTGCCCACCTCACACGCTCACGCCGGGCGAATTGCGCTCATGTCTTGCCGCGTACCGGTGGGCGGTCTTCTTCGTCAAGGAGGTCCCGCCGGAGGTCATCGTCCGCGACAAGGCCACGATCAAGGAGCGCGTGGCGGCATATCAGCAGGTCTTCAAGATCGTTAACGAACTCGAGTCAATGGCGTTCTACGACGGTCACTATCTCGCGTTCGGTTTCGCCGCGGGTTCATGCCGGCACACGTTCTGTGGACTGGAGGAGAACTGCCCGGCCCTGAAGGGGGAGAAGTGCCGTTTCTCCGTGCGCTCGCGTCCTTCTATGGAGGCGGTGGGCATTGACGTGTATCGGCTGGTGGTCTCTTCGGGGTGGGACATCTATCCCATCGGGAGCAACGCACGCGCATCGGACGTGCCCAAGGGAACCCTCGCGGGGATTGTCATCGTGCGGTAGGGCGTCTCCCGCCGCTGGCCAGGGCCGACAGGAACACGCCAGCGGCGATGGCGACGTTCAACGACTCGCCCCAGCCGAGCCGTGGGATGGCGAGTTCGGATTCCGCGAGAGCACGGATCTCGTCGGCCACACCGTGGGCCTCGCTGCCCAGGACTAGAAGCGACCGCCTCGGTCCGATCCACCGCCACCACGCCGGCTCCCCTCCCGTGCCGGCCACGAACACAGAGCAGCCCCACCGCTCCTTTATCGCCTTCGCCTCCACGGACAGCACAAGGTTGCGCAGGACGGGCAAATGGAAGAGCCCTCCCATCGTCGCGCGGACAGTCTTGGGGTTCAGGAGGTCGGCGCAGCCCTCCCCCAGCATCACCGCGGTGACGCCGAACCAGGCCGCGGTCCGTATTATGGTGCCGACGTTTCCGGGGTCCGAGACGCGGTCCAGCGCCACTATGCGCGCCCCGTCGGACAGGGCAATCTCTCCCACGCTACATTCCCGCCATCGCGCCGCAGCGATTATCCCCTGGCTGTGTACGGTCTCGGATATCCTCTGGATACGCGATTCGGGCGCAAGGGCCACTGTAACGCCTCTGTGGCGGAATCGCTCGAGGAGGGCGTTCCAGCGCGGCCTGCCAATGCGATCTTCGGCCGCAACGACGATCTCGGTCTCGAGGGTGGAGCCTGCCAATTCCTCGCAGAGTCGGAGGCCTTCCACCAGGAAAAGGCCAGTGCGACGCCGCCCCTTTGCGGTTCGAAGCGAGTCCAGGAGCGCAAGTTGCCCGCGTGTCGCCATGAAGCCTCGCCAGAAGGTCGCCTCGTGACTCGTCGCAGCACTGCGCAGCGACTTCTGCCCCGGCGAGGACACGCAGCGTCGCGTTGCCCCGCCTGCTGCCGCTTGCGGGATAGTGCATAACACAATGTCAGCCGGCAGGTCAATCTCCGTGCCCGCCCGTCCGCTTGACACGCGCCGCAATGTAAAGTATTGTCCCCATGGCCACGACGCTCAAGAAGCGCACCCGCGCCAGTCGGGAGTCCGGCGCTTTGACGGAACGAATCCGTTGAAAAGGACCAGTCTCGCGAGACCATCCGGAAGCCCACCGCCGGCCGTCCTCGTGGTGGGTTCTGTCGCGCTCGACACGATCGAAACACCGTCGGGGCGTGCGACCGAGGTCCTGGGCGGCTCGGCGACCTATTTTGCGCTCGCCTGCCGGCTCTTCGCACCCACGTGTCTCGTCGCCAACGTCGGCACCGATTTCCCGCCCGAACACATCGCCCTTCTCGAGAGGGCCGGCGTGGACCTCGCCGGACTGAAGATCCGCCGGGGCAGGACGTTCAGGTGGAGCGGCCGGTATGCGGAAGACATGAACGTGCGCGAGACGCTCGCGGTGGAACTCAACGTCTTCGGCGAATACGAGCCCGAGGTCCCCGAAGCGCGTCGTGCGACTCCCTTTCTCTTTCTCGCGAATGGCTCGCCAGAGCACCAGATGCGCGTCATCGAGCGGATGGAGCACACCAGGCTTGTAGTAGTGGACACGATGGACCACTGGATACGGAGCCACCGCGATGCGCTCCGGCGTCTCTTCTCGCGCGTGAGCGGGGTGACGCTGAACGACGCCGAGGCGCGTCTGCTCACGGGCGGAAGCGGCCCGCGGGCCGCCGAGGTCATCCGGGCGATGGGGCCGGATCTGGTCGTCATCAAGAAGGGCGAGCATGGCGCGATGATGTTCTGGCGCGGCCAGATTTTCGCACTGCCGGCCTTTCCGACTCCACGCGTGGCGGATCCTACGGGAGCAGGCGACTGCTTCGCGGGCGCGATGATGGGCTACATAGCGAGGGCCGGCAGGATCACGCTCCCCGTCCTGCGCCGTGCCCTTGCTTACGCCACCGTGGTGGCATCGTTCAACGTCGAGGAGTTCGGCGTGAGCCGTCTCGCCTCGCTGACCCTCCAGGAGGTGGAGGATCGCATGCACGCGTTCCGCAGGATGGTATCCTTCTGACCGTCGGGAGGTTCTGGTAAAATGCGAGCGTTCGTGGCGGTGGAGTTGTCGGACGATATCAGGAACGCTCTCGGGGAGGTCATCTCGAAGATGGGCCGGTTCGATCTGCCAGTGAAGTGGGTGGAGCCGGCGAACCTGCACCTGACGCTGAAGTTCCTGGGCGAGGTTCGCGAGGAGTCGGCCCCCGCGGTGGCGCGGGCCATGCGGGAGGCAGCGCGGTCGGCGGCGCCGTTCGACCTCAGGCTGACTCGCGCCGGTGCGTTCCCGAGCCTCGCACGCCCCCGAGTCCTCTTCATCGAGGCCGATGACGACCCGCCGGTGACCGAGGAACTGGCCCGCAGGCTGGACGATGCTATGTCGCAACTCGGCGTGCCGCGGGAGGTCCGCCCTTTCCGCAAGCACGTCACCCTCGGGCGCGTCCGGCGGCCGGCTCCCCTCGGACTGGCCGCGGACGAACTGCGATCTCTCGCGAGCAAGGGCTTCGGCCCGATGAAGGTCAGCCAGATTGTTCTCATGCGGAGCCAATTAACCCCCTCCGGCCCGATCTACGAGGCGGTGGAACGCGCCAACCTGGGTTGACCCACTCCCGACGCGACGGGAACCGGCTCCGGTTGGCGCGGAAGAAAGTGAAAGACAGGAGAGACAGATGGGCAAGAAATCGGAAGCGAAGGGACCGGCACAGACGCCTTCGCCAGAGGAACTTCGCGACGACGCAGCGAAGCGCGATCAGGCCCTCGAACGCGCCCTGGCACAGATCGAGAAACAGTACGGCAGGGGCGCAGTGATGCGCCTCGACGGCGGACAGCGGCTCGATGTGAGCGCCATCCCGACGGGCTCCATATCGCTCGACCTGGCCCTTGGAGTCGGTGGCGTCCCCCGCGGACGCGTCGTCGAAATATTCGGACCAGAAGCCGGCGGCAAGACTACCCTCGCTCTTCAGATCTGCGCCAATGCCCAGCGCATGGGCGGCATCTGCGGCTTCGTTGACGCGGAACATGCGTTCGACACCGATTACGCCGAAAAACTGGGCCTTCGACTGAAAGACCTCCTGGTGAGCCAGCCCGACAGCGGAGAACAAGCGCTCGACGTAACGGAACTCCTCGTGCGCAGCAACGCGGTTGACGTCATCGTTGTGGATTCTGTGGCAGCGCTCGTGCCCCGGGCCGAACTCGAGGGGGAGATGGGCGAATCCTTCGTCGGCCTCCAGGCCCGGCTGATGTCCCAGGCGCTCAGAAAACTCTCCGGTGCCATAAGCAAATCCCGCACCTGCGTGCTCTTCATCAACCAGGTCCGGGAAAAGATCGGGGTCGTGTACGGCAACCCCGAGGTCACGCCCGGCGGACGCGCACTCAAGTTCTATTCCTCCGTGCGCATCGAGATAAGGCGGGTAGGCTCCATCAAGAGCGGCGACGCGATCATCGGTAACCGGGTCCGGGCCAAGGTCGTCAAGAACAAGGTGGCCCCGCCCTTCAAGAGCGCCGAGTTCGACATCATCTTCGGCAAGGGCATCTCTCGCGAGGGCGACATCCTGGACGTCGGCGTGAACCTTGGCATCATCGAGAAGTCCGGCGCATGGCTCAGCGTGGGCGACCTACGCATTGGACAGGGACGGGAGAACGCCAAGCAGTTCCTCGCGGAAAACCCCGAGGTTGCCGCGGAGATCGAAAAGGCGATCCGCGAGAAGGTCATGGCCGGCGGTGCCGTGCTGCCCACGAGCGCCGGGGCAGACGTCGAGACGGTGGAGTAGGCCGGGGCAGGCGCCGGACGCTGCATCCGGAGGAAACGCCTGCACGTGGGCGCTTCGCCTGGCGTGGCTCGGCCGGGCAATTCCGCCAGAGCGACCGGATGCGCCAGTGCGCGTGGACGTCCGGTCAGCCCTGATACCCTCGTGTCCCCTGAACATTTGCAGCGCGGGCGCGGCCAGAGTCGGTGAGTGACATTTGACTTGCCGCATGGCAGGTCCTAAAATGCCGCGTCTAAACAGCCGTCCCGTCCCACAGCCTCATCCGTGTCTTCCGGGGCGGGAGCAGTCCAGGCATATCGCGCCGGCTGTGGAAACCGGGAACGAAGAGGACTCCGACGGATGGGAGGCAAGCACCCCCTCACAGACAGACTTAAAGGCGCCAACCGCGAGAAACTCATGCGCCTCGATCTGCCGAGGCTTCACGAGTTCGTCTCGTATGCCGCCGAACTCTGCAACCCGCACGAGATATTCGTCTGCACCGACTCGCCGGAGGACATCCGCTTCGTCCGCGAGCAGGCCATCGCCCGAGGCGAGGAGACACCGCTCGCCATTCCGGGGCATACCGTGCACTTCGACGGCCCGCAGGACCAGGGCCGCGATCGGGAAGTGACGAAATATCTCGTCCCACGCGAGGACCACCTCAGCAAAGCGCTCAATCAGATCGAACGCGAGCAGGGCCTGGCCGAGATACATGCCCTCATGAAGGACTCGATGCGCGGCCGGACGATGATCATCCGCTTCCTCTCGCTGGGCCCGGCCGGATCCATCTTCAGCATACCATGCGTCCAGTGCACCGACTCGTTCTACGTCGCCCACAGCGAGGACCTCCTGTACCGCACGTGCTACAACGAGTTCCTGCGGCTTCCCCGCGACACGCACTTCTTCTGCTTTCTCCACTCGGCGGGGAAACTGAACGAACGGAACGTCTCGGCGGAACCGGACAAGAAGCGCATCTACATTGACTACACGAGGGACACGATCTACAGCGTCAACACCCAGTATGCAGGGAACACGGTCGGACTGAAGAAACTTGCGCTTCGTCTCGCCATCCGGAAGGCCGACAGGGAGGGATGGCTGGCGGAGCACATGTTCCTCATGGGCGTGCGCGGGCCGGCGGGACGCAAGACCTATTTCGCGGGGGCATTCCCGAGTGCGTGCGGCAAGACCGCGACCGCCATGCTACCGGGGGAGACCATCCTCGGCGACGATATCGCCTACCTGCGCAACCTCGATGGCCAGGCGCGAGCCGTCAACGCCGAGGCCGGCATATTCGGCATCATCCAGAACGTAAATCCAGATGACTACCCCGTCATCTGGCAGGTGCTCACCACCCCGGGAGAAGTCATCTTCTCTAACGTCCTCGTCAAGGACGGGAAACCATACTGGCTCGGGATGGGGTCCGAGTTGCCCAAGAGCGGGATCAACTTCTCGGGCGAATGGTGGGAGGGCAAACGCGACGAAAACGGGAACACGATACCGCCCGCACACAAGAACGCCAGATACACCGTGTCGCTGCGCGCGCTCTCGAACGTGGATCCGGAACTCGACAACCCGATGGGCGTCCCCCTCGGTGGCATCATATACGGCGGACGGGACGCGCGGGCGTGCCTGCCCGTGCAGCAGGCGTTCGACTGGACACACGGCATCGTCACATTCGGTGCGTCACTCGAGACGGAGACCACCTTCGCCATACTCGGCCAAGAGGGGGTCCCGGAGATCAACCTCATGAGCATCCAGGACTTCCTCGCCATCCCGCTGGCCAAATATATAAGGAACAACCTCGACTTCGGTGCGTCCCTTCGCAAGCCCCCCCTCATCTTTGGCGTCAACTACTTCCTCCGCGACAGGGCCGGCCGGTTCGTCAACGAGGTCCGCGACAAGGCGGTCTGGATCAAATGGATGGAACTCCGCGTCCATGGGGACGTCGGCGCAAACCGCGGCCCGACCGGATGGTATCCCCGGTACGAGGACCTCCAGGGCCTCTTCCGCGAACTCCTCCACAAGGACTACACTCCGGACGACTACACCGCTCAGTTCACGTTGAGAATACCGGAGCACCTCGCCAAGATAGAGCGAGTGCTCGAATTCCACAGAAAAGAGGTTCATGACGCACCGCCGGTGGTCTTCCAGACGATGGAGGCGCAGCGGCAGCGACTCCTGAAGGTGCGTGAGGTCCTCGGCGACTACCCGGGGCCGTTCGACGTCGCGAAGATGGACATCGCCTGAAGGCGAAACGA
>Ga0272448_1001151_pt1 | contig 37059 bp, 30 predicted proteins | sample YNPCB0191_FD_202220 | JGI IMG/M metagenome (GOLD analysis project Ga0272448, IMG submission 202220) | Hot spring sediment microbial communities from Yellowstone National Park, WY, United States - YNP-CB-019-1 | ecosystem: Environmental > Aquatic > Thermal springs > Hot (42-90C) > Sediment...
CTGCCGTACGGGGTGCGGATCACCCCCGAAGCGCTGGTGATGGCCACGCGGGCCTAAAGAGACGGTGACGAGGCGAAATCCCCGTCAGACCAGGGCACTACTGCGTCTGAAAATAGCTAAACTTCAGTGTCGCCTTAGCTTCCAGCCAAGGCGAGTGACCGACTTCATGATGAAGTCGCATGGGCTGGAAGCCCATGCGACGCACGGCCAGGATGGCCGTGCCACTATGCGGCCTGGGCTTCGTCTTCTAAAAAGCGCGCTTGCGCTGCCTCGGTGCTGGCATCGATGGGAAAGGCGAAGGTTAAGCGCGTGATCTCCAGCAACCGGCGGACGTGAAGACGCGGGGCAACCAGCCGGAGTCCCCCACCCTGCTCGCGTGCCCGCCTGAGCGCGCCAATCAGCATCCCTAATGCGGTACTGTCGAGATATTCCGCCTGGTGTAAATCGACGATGAGGTGCCGGCATCCCGTGTCGATCAACTCGGAGATGATGGTTTTGGCGCGCGAGGTGGTGTAGAGATCCATTTCACCGGTCAACATTACGATGGCAGTGTGATCATCGATCAGCTGCGTCTGCACTTTTAAGCTTCCGATCTTTTCCATTTCAGACCCTCCCTGGCCTGCACGGGCTGAGCAGCAGTGCCATTGACAGCGCTGTCGCATTGATACCCGTGCAACCCAGCGCATATCCATCATCCCTGTTGTGTGGCACTACACGCGCGTCCGGCAATACCACCATTCCCGCTGTCTTCCCTGCGAAGGAGATCACTCATCACTATTGCATTTCGACCGAAAAAATGCCATAGTTCCACAGCAGCACGGTTAAAATACTCGATGACCGGGAACCCTCGATACGATTAATGCTGGAGGATCACATGCTCAACGGGACATCTGCGAATCGGCGTGGAAGACAACGCCGATTTTTTGTGACACTGCTCACCCTCCTTCTCGCGGGGGTGATCTGGGGAACGCTCTTGCATGCGAGAGCACAAGGTGCGGTACGGCAGCCGCTGCAGCAGCCAGCCCAGACCACCGTTGTAACAAAGATGCGCGCGGCGATATTCGGCGTGGTCGAGGGATTGACGGAATATCTGCCGATCAGCTCCACCGGTCACCTGCAACTGACCCGGCACTTCATGGGGTTGGAGAATAACAAGGACGAAGCCGAGAAAACGGCGCTCGATGCCTATGAGGTCGTCATCCAGGCCGGCGCGATTCTCGCGGTGCTCTTCCTGTTCTTTGGTCGCGTCCGCTCCGTCATCGAAGGCCTGCTGGGACGCAATCCCGCCGGGCTGCGCCTCTTCGCCAATCTGCTCTGCGGATTTCTGCCGGCGGCGGTCATCGGCATCATCTTCGAGAAGGCAATTAAGAAATATCTCTTCGGCATGCCCTGGGTGGTCATCGCCTGGTTCGTCGGGGGCATTGTCATCCTGCTGATGACGCGGAAGTTTAGACCGGAAGACGCCACCAAAGGCAAAACGCTGGAGGAGCTCAACTGGAAAGAATCGCTGGGGATCGGCAGTATCCAATGCCTTGCCATGTGGCCGGGAGTCAGCCGCAGCCTCTCCACCATCATCGGCGGTCTGCTGGTCGGATTGAGCCCGGTGGCGGCGGTAGAATTCAGTTTCTTGCTCGGTTTCGTCACCTTGAGTGCCGCGACGCTGAAGGATGCCAAAGAATATGGCGGGGTGATGATCCACCAGCTCGGTGGCATGGCGTTGATCATCGGCCTGGTGTTCGCCTTCCTATCCGCGATCATCGCCGTGAAATGGATGGTGGGTTACCTGAACAAGCATGGCCTGGCGATCTTCGGCTACTACCGTATCGCGCTGGCCATCCTCATCGGCGCCATGCTGCTATATGAGGCCCATCATGTGCATCATCTGCGGACAAGCCATCTCCCGGTCGCGCACCATCAGTTCGTCCAGGTTTCACCCAATCCCGATCGCACGTAACGCCGCATCAGCCAGTGTGCCCCACCCCCGATTGGCCTGCGGATTGGCCGGGCTGGGATGGGGCATGTCGGCAATCGTGATCGCTTGTCCGGCCAGCGCCACCTGCAACCGCTTTGTCGCAAAATCCCCGATGCCGATGGCATACCGGGGAGACAACGCCGCGATGCTCTGCTGCAACGCACGGTCACATGCGGTGAATAACGCCTGGCGCTCGCTGACGGCTATCTTATCCGGAGTGAAATTCCGCCCACTTGCTTCCAGAAAGACCAGGGGGCAGTAGTTCATCACGAAGAAACGGGCAAAGAACTGCTCGGGCGTACCCCACCGTTCGCGCGCCCATCCCCACAGCCGCGTCCCACTCACCTCGCTCCGCCGGCAGGCAAATCCCGCGATGGGCCGTTTGGGATGCGTATTCTCCGGTTGCGCCACCGGCGCCTCAATCCCCAGCCAGTCCCGCACCATCGCCACATCCCCGAACGGCACCCCGGTTTGCGCCATGCCGAACGGCCCGCGTTGCGTTACCTTTTTGCCATATCGTGCTGCATGCGGAGAGACCGGCCTCAAGCTTATATCCACGTGAGATAACAGGGATCGGTGACCATTTACGGAAGAGACGCCTTGATCTGGGACTCATGCAAAAAGATGCTGCCAATCGGATCGGCGTCTGTGACAGCGCCTACAAGGATTGGGAAATGAAGCAGAATATTCCACGGATCAAATACTACCCCCGGATCTTTGACTTCCTTGGCTACCTGCCTTTTGACGATATTCTCAGTCAACCATTAAGAAAACGATTGGTTATCTTACGTCAGATCATTGGGAGCAGTCAGACGGAATTAGCCGGTCGCTTAGGCGTTGATCTCTCGACCATCTGTTCCTGGGAAAGAGGCAAAACGCATCCATCAAAGCGAATTGTCGATATGATAGACGCATTGCTTTCAGAATGTCCTAGCAAACATAGCAGTGCTCAATTCGAAGTAACTGAGCCAGGATAATTCGGGAGAGAATAATTATTTGCGCAGACATCGTTACAATATATCAAGCTCAGTTAACTTGGCATTAACTTGTTCGCCCCAGCCCCGGTTCGCCTGTGGATTTGCCGGGCTGGGGTGCAATATGCTCGCGATGGTGATTGTACTGTCAGGGAGTACTGCTTGTAACCGCTTCATCGCAAAATCGCCGATACCGATGGCATAACGAGGAGCTAACAGCTCAATCGTCTGTCTCAAGGCACTATCACAGTAAGAAAAGAGCTGTTGGCGTTCACTGACTGCCAATCTATCCGGGGTCAGATTCTTGCCACTCTCTTCCATAAAGACCAATGGACAGTAATTCAACACAAAGAAGCGAGCAAAAAATTGCTCCGGCGTTTTCCAATACTCTTTCGCCCACCCCCAGAGACGTGAACCGCTCACTTCTCGTCGTCTACAATCAAATCCCTCAATCGGACGCTTGTGATGTTCATTTGCTGGCCGTGCCACTGGCGTATTAATACTAAGCCAATCGCGTACCATTACCACATCACCGAAGGGAATTCCAGTCTGCGTCATGCCAAAAGGACCTGGATTCATCCCCAAAAGGATAATCTCTTTCTTCTTATCACCATATCGTCGTAGATATTCTTCATGCGGCTGGCGAGCGTAGATTAAGGGATTGTAGACATGGCTCACCGGGAGAGCAAACTGTAACGCGTCGACATTTTCTGCGAGTGTGCGACTGATATCTACTAATGCGGTCATGATCCACCTGCTTGCTGCAACGAATGTCTCATCATACTGGGAATAGGACTCATTGCATAGGGATGAATGCTGGGGAGCGATTGGCTATATATGTCGTTACCCGTGAAATATGCATCCTTCCCCGCCAGTATCTCTCACTGATGGCTCATTTCGTTTGCACTACGGATGGAGTAGCTAAGGCGCGTTCCGGGTTCCACCCTTGCTGCAGGCGCCATCGTAAGCAATAATGGCTGACGATGCAACGTCGATCAGTGGACCATTCCGTGAGCGTATTTCCCACTTCGATAACCGTGTGCCCGTGCCCATGTCTGGAAGGCGGTAAAATTCTGCCATTCCGCACAAACGCGGATTTATTGCCCCCATATTCAGGATACCGCTCCTGCAGTGGGTTCTGACAGCTCTCGATCACTTTGGACCAGACGAGATATAACGGGGAGTGCTGGATGAGTTATGAGAGCTGTTTCGCCATAGGAAATGCTCAGCATGTGGTATTGGAAAATTACATGCAATTTATTTCTGGCGTTGCCTCCACCATGCCCGCCACCGTTCGATATCCCTGCCGAAATCCTGGCCAGAGAGGGAGCGAAGGCATGCCAGATCTTGCTGATCTCCCTTTTCAAGCTCATCGATCAGCGGGGGGATCGCGCGTTGATCATGCATGTTGGCTAATGCGTAGATGGCGGCACGGTAGAAGTGCTTATCGCGCCGTTGCAAGAAGGTCGCGATTTGGTCAGCCGATTGAGAATCATGCATCTCACCGAGCGCATTGATCGCGCAAAGTCTGATATGTGTGTTTTCATCATTGAGTAACGTACGAAAGACCGGAATCGATTTTGCGTCACCGATGCTGGCGAGTGACCCTAACGCCCGCTGACGGATAGACGGATTCTCATGCTGTAATAAGGTGGTCAGAAATTCGACAGCGCGGGCATCTTTCAAATCTCCGAGTGCGCCAAGCAGTGCGTCTTGCCCCATCCCTGTCCACAACGCCTGTATGTATATAATTGATTCCTCTTTTGTCTTTGGCGTGGTCAATGCCGGCATTTTCGGCCAGGACTGTAACTGGGTGATGATTATATCGACTGCCTGCTTATCTTTGAGCCTGGCAAGCGCAATCGCTGCAAACGCTTTGGCTTCACAACTTCCATCTCGTAGCAAGTTGCGGAGGGGCTGCACAGACGGCGCGCCGATCGCGACCAATGATTCTGCAGCCGAATCCATGGTGCGAGGTGCACCGGTGCCTTCTGCCATCGAGTAGGCAAAGGCTTCCGGATCACCGGCAGCCAGAAAATCGATCAACGTCGGAATAATACTTGGGTGGGCGAAAAACCGCAACGATTTGGCGGCTGACTCACGAATCCAGGGATCTTTATCTTTGAGTGCGGCTTTGACGGTTGGCAGCGCTGTGACATCGCCGGTCTTTCCCAGTAACTCGATAATTTCGCCTCGCTGACGCGGGGTTCTCTTTGCCAGCATATCTTGTATTGGCACGATCGCTCGCCGGTCTTTCAATATCACGAGCGAGCGTGCGGCCTCCCAGCGCACTTCCGGATCAGTATCTTTCATCAATGCAGTCAGCGCATTGGCCACGCTATTGTCGCCGATCTGGCCTAATCCTTGCGCGGCCAGTTTTCGCACAATCGCTTGTTTATCCCCGAGCGCAGGGAGTATCGCCTTTGCAGCTTGTGGTATATGTATAGTGCCCAATGCGGTCACGGTCGATTTGCGCACTTCAGTATTTGAATCATGGATCAACGGGGAGAGCGTGGCGATGACATCGGCTGTATGAAATTGCCCCAATATCGTGGCAACCGAGGCACGAACGCCAGCATCTGCGCTCTTCAACAGTGGACGAATCATGGGAACGAGTGAGGGGCTCTTCAACATCAGCAATGCCTCGGTGGCGCCTTTCCGTGACGGCTTCTTCTGCAATGCGTTCACCAGCATCGGAAGGAGCTTCGGATCGTTGAGAACGAGTATCACGCTGATGGTACGAGATCGGAGAAACTCACTGTTGCTGGAAAGATGAGCGCTGATCGGCACCAGTGTTTCTTTGGCGTGCAATCGGCCAAGCAACTCGATGGCTGTGACAAGCGTTCTGTCATCATGCGAACTATTCAACGATTTGAGTAGAAATGGGATCGCCTTCGCCCCGAAACGGAGAATCGCCGGTTCGATCAATTCGTAATCATAAACGGCTTCCTCATCACGGAGTGTGCGTAGCAGCATCGGTACCGCGCGCTGATCATCACACGCCGCCAGAGACAAGGCGGCCTGCCGGCGCACATCCGGGTTCTTATCATCGAGCAGCGGCAACAGCATACCGGCAGTTTGGTGATCAGGGTGTGTACGAAACGCCTTACACGCCGCCACTCGCACGAGGTTGTCTTCATCCTTCAGGCCGGTCAGCGCCAGTGATGCTGCTTGTGGATCGTTGATGGCCACCAGCGCATCATATGCCGCCGTGCGGACGGCAGGATCCGTGTCTTTGACCGCCGACCGGAAAGACGGCGCCGCTTCACGAGCGTTCAATCGCCCCAGCACGATGGTCGCTTGTTGGCGGGTCAGCGCGATCGGAGAAGAGGTGAGCGTGAGCAGCGCAGGAATAGCCGCGGTGCCGATGTTGACTAATGCATAGCCCGCTGCTTCCTGTACCCGCTCGTCAGCATGGTTGAGCAATGCGCATAATGGCATGACAGCCTGTTGGCATTTCAACTTTCCTAACGCGATCGCCACACACTGCCGCAGCCAGGAATCATCATTTTCTTTCAGCACGGTGAGCAATGGCTCACCGGCTCGCGCATCGCCCGATTCACCCAGGATGCGCGCCACATAATCTCGAGCCGTGAATTTTTTGTCGAGTAACACTGTGACGAGTGGTTCGAAGGTGGCCGGTCCAAAATTCCCCAGCGTGTCTTCCACCTCGTTCTTTTCCTCGCTATTGCCTGATCCGAGAACAGCAATATACTTTTGAATCTTGTCTCGTTGCGCAGTGTCGAGAGCAAATGATGGCAGGGCAAACATGACCATGGCCAGTATCGCACAAAGTATTATACGCATGGCTCATCTCCTCGATTCGCAATATGAAAGGCCAGTTACATTACGCTACATCAGTCTATTAATCGTTAACCTGCTCTGAACGGGGATGTCGTCGTCTCCATCCCCTTGCGATTCTTCCGCAAATGAAGTAGAGCGCTGTTGCATACAGTAAACTATACAAGCCAATAGCACCTAACTTATATGCGATTTGTGGAAAAAGTGCATATAGCATCTGCCACAAAGGAAACAAGGTAAGATAACCTAGTATGATCAGCACTTCAAGAGCAGTCGGTGGCAAGTTGATATCAGGTGTAGTTATCGATGCAATAGCTGTGATAAAATAATGTACAAGTGCAATTGTAATTATTATTATTATTGCACGTCTCGTTTGCTTATTTCTCCACAGATTATTGAGAAATCTCAAAATGCTATGCATAAACATAGGCCCTCTTTCGTTTCCAAGGTGGGGTTGCGTCCCATGCAACAACTTGTTTTATTGGGACGCAACCCCAAAGGTGCTAACGTTTCTGGATCATCACATAGAGTCTTTGAATTATAGTGGGTTCTTTAAAATTCAACAATATAAGGCCTGCACTTCCTCCCGGACTGCGCCGGGAGGAAGTGACCCTACGGGCAGTATTTGCCTGGTAAGTAATCAACATATCAAGGCGTCACGACATAGTCTTTGACATCGTTCAATTCATCTGCGGTTCCACACTCACGAGCAATAACTTTAAGTTGATACGAATCACCTATCGTTGGAGTCCAGGTGCTAGTTGTAGAAGACGAATAGTCCTGAAGAGTGATCCAACCGCTATCCACTAATGCGGTCACGATGTGTTATACCTGCTTGATGTAATGGGTGTCTATCTTACTGCGAATGGTACCTGCGTATCAATGGCGGTGTGAATTTGCAGGCTATCCGGGGCATAGCACAGTGTGATGTCGAAGTTGTCACCGGCAGCATGGATCGTCCGTGTTTCATCGGTCACGGTGATGGTTCCCTGACCATTAGGAGCGCAGAGCGTCGCCAGCAGTATATTGTGATGTAACTGTTTGGTGCACCAGCGCAAGATGGTATCCGGCGCCTGCGTGCAATGCGTTGGGAGTCCTTGGCTATGCAGTAACTGCCCGGGGACATTGGCGGCAAAGGCCAGATGCAGCGTTTCCTGCTGACCGGTGATCAGCGCGCTCTCCTGCCGGGAGGTCACGGTTTGATAGGTATGGAAGCGCGACTCGGCTAAGCCTGCCTGTTTGAAGACCACTCGGTCGAGCACGAGAATCGCCGCCTTGGCCAGCATGATCACCGTCCGCCCACACGCCACCGCAGCATTACCGGCAGAAACCGCTTCAGTCATATCGAGTTGAATCCCATCCCAGCCGTCTCCATGTATCACAGCAGATTTGACCGTCGAGGGCTGGGGCAGCCCGACGCCGTTGAGCAAGAGCACATTCTTCGAGGTCGCACTGTTCTCATAGAGTTCATGGTGCTGGGTGCCAAACGTCGTCGGGTAGTATTCGTTCCCACCGATGTTCTCGAGCATCGGCTCCGCACCGAGCACGATCGTAACACTGGACAGATCCTGGTGCGTATGTGGCGCATCCGTTGTCCCACCGCGCACCGAGGCATAAATGCGCGGTGCAGGCCATTGGTCGGCGAGATAGCCCCATTCCGTACCGAGTTGGATGGAGACGGTGGGCCAGTCGTACACCGCGCGGGCTTCCGGGAAGTCGCCGGGATGATACAGCAATAATTCCGCCAGGGTCGGCCAGGGATGATGCCACGGATCGAGGAAATGTATCGGCTCCACTTCGAGCAGGTGCAGAATACGACGATCGAGTTCGGCCGCGACATCCCACAGTCCGTAACGCTCTGCCGTCAGGTATTGGAACGCCAACGGGAAAAACCAGTTGGAATCACCGAAACCCGCCGGGACATTATTGGGGGAAAACAGTATGGGAAACCGTTGCGTATTCCTGCATGCCGGAAGATCGAGCAATGGATGGTGCTGCCCAGTAGCGCGTTCGTGACCCAACAGATACAAGAAGCCATAGCGGTGTCCATACCCCCAATAGCCGATGCCTTCCGGCCAGGCGCCATCCTCGCTCATCCGCTCAAAATACGGCGCAATTCCGGCTTCGGCCACTTCGAGCACGCGGGCGCTTTGGGGACAGAGATCACCCAGCGCCAGCGCCAGGATACCGGCCCCCCCATTACACACGGTGTTCCAATTTGAATCCGCTTTGCCATAATACCAGGAGATGTAGTCGGGGTTATCATTGGTTTTCAGGTACGCCGGGAAGATACGTTCCCGTGCGACCTGTATAATCATCGCGCGCTCCTCATCGGTCAACTCGTCCGCAAGCCAATCGTAGAGCATCGCCAGGGTCAACGACGTCTCGCCACAGGTCAGATCGAACGACTCAAAGCATTCGAGATCAGCTATGTGCATGCGCCAGGCAAGATTGCACCAATGCGTCCAGCCGTTCATGGTGCGCACATAATCGAAGGCGGTTTCGCGAAAGCACTTCTCGCCGGTACGCCCGTATTGGACGAGTAACGAGAAGACGCGTCGTTGCACTTCGCGCGCCCGTAGCAGGTGCCAGCCATGCTCGGTTTCGTCGACGGGGATCTGTCGATCTTTCACCCAACTAGCTGTTTGTGTATCGAGCCATTTAGCCACATGATGAAATAATGGAGACGCGGGCAAATGGTGTAAGCGTGCCCAGCGTTCAGGCGATACAACCAAACGATATGATAGTGAAACAGGTGATTGTTGATTCATCACAAGCCTCCTACTGATTCGCTCATTGACAACTGAGCTGTAAACTATCCGCGGCATAACCCAAGGTGCTATCAAAGTTATCCCCGGCAACGTGGATCGTGCGCGTCTCATTCGTCACGGCGATGCTCCCCTCACCATTCGGCGTGCAGAGTGTCGCGAGCAGGATATCGTGGTGTAAGTGTTTCGTGCACCAGCGCAACATGGTATCCGGTGCCTGTGTGCAATGCGTTGGGAGCCCCTGGCCGCGCACGAGCTGCCCGGGGACATTGGCCGCAAAGGCCAGATGCAGCGTTTCCTGCTGACCGGTGATCAGCGCGCTCTCTTGCTGGCAGGTCACGGTTTGGTAGGTATGGTAACGTGCCTCCGCTAATCCCGCCTGCTTGAACACGATACGGTCAAGCACGAGGATTGCCGCTTTCGCCAACATGATCACTGACCGTCCACATGCCACAGCGGCATTGCCGGCTGAGACCGCCTCGGTCATATCGAGCTGAATCCCCTCCCAGCCGTCCCCCTGTATGATGGAAGATTTGACCGTCGATGGCTGTGGCAGGCCGACACCGTTGAGGAAGAGCACATTCTTCGAGGCCACATTGTTCTCATAGAGCTCATACCGCTGGGTGTCGAAGGTCGTCATGAAATACTCGTAGACGCTGATGTTCTCGATCATCGGCTCCGCGCCAACCACGACCGAGATGCTGGAGAGATCCTGATGCGTATGCGGCGCGTCCGTCGTGCCACCGCGCACCGAGGCATACAGGCGCGGAGCAGGCCACTGATCGGCCACATAGCCCCATTCTAAACCGCGTTGAATGGATACGGTGGGCCAATCATACGCGGGCGATGCTCCCGCATCGTCGCCGGGATGAAAGAGCAGTAATTCGGCCAAGGTCGGCCAGGGACTTCTTTCCGGATCGAGGAAGCATTGCCGGTCCGTTTCGAGCAAGTGCAGAAAACGACGATCGAGCTCCGCCGCTACGTCCCAGAGCTGGTAGCGTGCTGCCGCCAGGTATTGAAACGCCAGCGGGAAAAACGTATTCACGTCACCGAAACCCGCCGGAACATTGTTCGGTGAGAAGAACAGTGGGAAGCGCTGAGTATTCCGACACGCGGGCAGATCGAGCAGCGGATGGCGCTGCCCAGTGGCACGTTCGTGACTCAACAGATAGAGGAAACCGTAACGATGCCCATACCCCCAGTAGCCGATGCCTTCCGGCCAGGCACCATCCTCACTCATCCGCTCAAAATACGGCGCAATCCCTGCTTCGGCCACTTCGAGCACGCGCGCGCTTTCCGGGCACTGGTCACCCAACACCAGCGCGAGGATGCCGGCCCCGCCGTTGCAGACGGTGTTCCAATTCGTATCCGCTTTGCGATAGTACCAGGAGGAGTAATCAGGGGAATCATTAGTCTTCAGATACGCCCGAAAGGCGCGTTCACTCGCGGCATTGATGATCAGCGCCCGTTCATCATCGGTGAGTTCGTCCGCGAGCCAATCGTAGGTCATCGCCAGGGTCAAGGCCGTCTCGCCATACGTTAAATCGAACGGCGCGATGAAATCGAGGTCTGCGACGTGCGTACTCCATGCCGCATTCACCCAATGCTCCCAGCCAATCATAATCCGTATGTAATCGAAGGCCGCTTCCCGGAAACGCTGCTCTCCGGTACGCCCGTATTGCACGAGCAGCGAGAAGACGCGGATCTGCAGTTCGCGCGCCCGTATCAGGTGCCAGTTATGCTCTGTTTCATCGACCGGGATCTTCCGGTCGTTCACCCAGCATGCCGTTTGCTCGTCTAGCCATGTGATCGCGTGGTGAAACAACGGCGATGTAGGCAGTTGGCGTAAGCGCGCCCAGCGTTCGGATGATACGAGCAGACGATGGGACTTGGGAGATGATGCTTGCTGAGTAACCATAACACCCCTCTTCGGTATCGGTGGTTTATACTGTTCGGCAGCTCGGTGCGGAGCTACTGTATGACTTGCAGATTACTCCTGTGCGATGTGACACTCGCCATGATGTATCATGGCTGAATGCCTTTGGTCACCACTTCGAGTAATTCCGTGAGCATATGCTCCCGCACCGTGGAATCGGCCAGCGGCAGTCCCAGGGTGGCGGACATGGTTTGCTGGTTGGCGTGGTAAAACGACGTCAGGGAAAATATCAAGAAAATAAAGGTCTCAAAGGAAACCTGGGCTTTGAATAAGCCGCGCGCTTGCCCTTGCTGATAGAGTGCCCGCAGATGAAAAAACGCCGCCACGCGTCCTTCGGGCTGTACGGGGAGATGCCGTGCCCCTTCCAGGTTCTCCCAGGCGAGGAGGCGCCAGAAGTGTGGCACATTCGCATGAAACTGCATATACATTGTGAGCAATCGTTTTGGAAGTGAGGGCAAATCATCCTCATATAATTCCATCAAAGCTTCTTCTTCACGACTGATCGTATTAAAGCACTCACGCAAGACCGCGGCAAATAAGGTGTCCTTATCCGTATAGTAGGCGTAAATGCGCTGCTTATTGACCCCGGCCGCGCTGGCAATGGCATCTACCCGTGCGCCATGGAACCCTTTTTCCGAAAATTCCACGATCGCTGCGTCTAATATTTTCTCCTGTGTGTGCTGGGCTCGCAGTTGCATCATCCTCTCCCCTTACCCATCCAGCCAGGTCGCCAACCGCTCCCGCACGAAGTCATCGTCGTGAAGGTGCGGATACGCCCGATAGACGCGATCGATTTCCGCGGCCTGACCGGGAGAGAGTTGCTCATCCGGATTCAAACACCAGACTCCTGCCAGCAATCCCTGCCGGCGCAGCACTTCATGCAATCCGGCGATGCAGCCGGCAAAGCCATTTGCGACATCAAAAAATGCTGCGTTGCAATCGGTCACCTGGTTGGCACGCTTCAGCATCTCCGTTGGGATGGGGGTATTATTTTGCCGCAGCGCCACAATCTCCTCTAACAGGCCCACCGCCGTCTTCGTCCCGACAGCCCAATGCCCGAGCAGCCCCCCCGCAAAGCGTACGGTGCGCATCCCGCGCGAAGTCGGGATCGCGAAAGGCGTCAGCAAATCGAGCACTATATGATCATCGTTACCGGTATACAGCGCGATATCGCCCTCACGCCCTGCTTCGCAAACGGCGCGAATCACCTCGAGGGTTTGATACCGATTGAAGGGCGCGATTTTCACGGCGATGACTCCCTCGATCTCGACGAATCGCCGCCAGAACGCATACGGCAACACGCGCCCGCCTACCGCCGGTTGCAGGTAAAAGCCAATGACCGGCAACACCTCCGCGACAGCACGGCAGTGATCGATCAGGACATCGCAATCCGCATCTGCCATGGCTGCAAGGCTTAACAAACCGGCATGATACCCCTGTTCACGTGCAAACGCCGCTTCCGCCACCGCCTGGGGGGTGCGCCCACACAATCCGGCAATTTTCATCACCGAACGGGACGCATATACATCGATCGTTGCCGAGGCTAATGCCAGCACCGGCTGAAACAGACCGATCTGCGGGTCGCGGATTTCAAATTGGGTGGTATGCACCCCAACCGCAATCCCACCGGCACCGGCGTCGAGGTAATAGCGGGTCAACGCATTTTGACGGCGTTCGTCAAAACGCCGTTGCGCATCCAGCGCCAGCGGATGCGCGGGGATGACGAGCCCACGGCGAAACCGCTCGTACAATTGTGGGGGCAAAGATGGTGCGGGCATGCCTAATACCTCCCGGTGTTCACGGCAAAATGGGTTGGTTTCTCGAGCGATCTGCCCCCCGACATCACCCAGTGCGCCGTCCAATCAATCATCCGGTTCAGGGGAACGCTCGGTGGGCCGAACAGCGACATGGCCGTAGACGCGTCATTCAAATAGGCCACTGCCCCCGAATCATCGGCAAAATGGACTTGCCGCCGCATCAGCTCACCGAATTGCATGGCGACACTGCGCACGGAGATGATTTCCGGACCGGTGAGATTGAGCACGCGTGCCGGACTGGCGCACAACGGCAGCGATAGCAGCGCCCGGGCATTGGCATCGCCTTGCCAGATGGCGTTGAACACCGGCACTGACAGTGTCACCGGCTGCTCTTGCCAGACCATCTTTGCGATATCATGCAACACGCCATAGCGTAAATCAATCGCGTAATTTAACCGCAGTAAACATACCGGATGGCCGTGGGTCCGGCTATAGTATTGAAAGATGCGCTCGCGCCCCAGGCATGATTGCGCGTATTCGCCCACCGGCTCCGGCGGAACGGATTCATGGCAGCCATGTGACGTCACCGGAACCAGCGGATAGACACACCCTGTCGAGAAAGCCACGATGCGACTGCCTGAAAAACGTTCGCAGATCAGGCCGGGGACCAGCACATTCATCACCCAGGTGAGATCGGCCTCGGCGTCCGTACCGAATTTCCGCCCGGCGAGATAAATAAGATTGTCGACATGTGGTAACGAGGCTATCTGTGTCTGTGCGAGCAAATCACAGGCAATGGTGGTGATGCCCGCCTCCTCCAATGCGTTGCGCATCGCCGGGTTCGTGAAGCGAGATACGCCATACACCCGTTTCTTTACCCCGGCGGCGTTGATTGCCCGTACGGCCAATTGCGCCATGGAGACACCCATCTTCCCAGCCACGCCCAACAACATGATATCGCCTGGTAAGGCACGCATCAACTCCACGACGCATTCGTGGGGCCGGGACAACAGTTCGTCCAACTCGGATTCCGAGGTAATGGCGTTAGGGTATGACATAGATCCTCCAAAACCAACCAGTTGGTTTTAATATAACAAAGACATAGGAATTGTTCAAGAGGAGCTGTCAAAAGTGGAGAACCGCTCCCATTCCCGCGGGGCTTGTTGCCCCACGGCCGCAGCGGGACCATCTCAGCGCATTTCAAAGGAAGTGTCCTATTGTCAAAACTCCGAGTCCTTGTTATATTAAAACCAACTGGTTGGTTTTGACTATCGAACGGCAGACGCCGTTATGACGTAGACCTGTTCAGTACAATGCCTGGGGGAACGAGTTCCCCGCGAAGACGAAGGAGAGATCTGATGGATACCTGCTGGCCTCAGCTTTCCAATTGGCCGTTTTCCTGGGAAACCATGCGGCGACTTTCTGATCGCATGAAAGGCATTTTCCCCGCGATTACGCTGCAAGAACGCCATGTACGCATACACTCGTTTTCCCCGTACCGTGTAAATAGCGGATGGATTGAGCGCCCGCACGTCCACTGGTTGTATGAAGCCCACATCTTCCTGTACGGCAAAGTGCAGTACACCTATGAAGGGACACAACTCGTTGGACCAGGCAGTATCCTGCTTCACCGCCCGGGGGTGCGCCATACCTGGCAAGCCGAGGAACCATCCTTGTGTTTTGTGTCCACCTTTAGTGTGGAACCAGATTGCGACATCATGACTTCGCCCCCCTGGCCGGTGTGGCCGGATGTCGTCTGGGAAGTCGGACTCCTCCTCGCCGACGTGCAGAGCGCCCGGAGCGGCTGGGAAGAACGCATCACTTCCCGTATGACCACGCTGTTGTCACGCATATTGTCATTATCCTCACGCCAGGTGACACCGGTCAGGCTACCTGCGTGCGCATCAACCCTCGTCAGCCGCGTGAACAATTACCTCTTACAGCACCTCACCGAGCAGATCACCCTTGAGGAGATCGCCGTCGAGCTCGGAGTGAGCGAGCGAAGTTTAATTCGTCAGTTTCGCGAAGAGGCAGGGGAAACGGTGTTTCAGCGTTTGCAACACATTCGGTTGGAGCAGACAGAGCGCCTCCTGGCAGAGACGAACCTTCCCCTCACCGACATCGGCTCGCAAGTCGGCATTCGCGATGCCGCGTATCTGGTCAATTGGTATCGCAAACAGACCAGTTTGACACCCATGCAATTCCGGAGGATGATGCACGCGAACAATACGTGCTTCGCCTAACAACACAGCCGGCTCAACCTCATGCCCATGCTCAACACGCTATCGCGACCGCCTCAGTGTTATTTCAACTGGGCAAAATCGTACCGTGGCGTCCACCCCAACTGTTCTCGCGTATAGGCGGCGTCAACGTGCTGATCAGCTTCCGGCGCGCCGTAGACGTAGAATACGTCGAACCTTCCCGTATTCCGCGCTAACGCCAGGCCGGCAACATCCCCGATATCCCGCGGATCCGTATACTCATAGCTGAACTCAGCATGCGCCGTACCGTATTTGTCGATCATGGAATCGCTATCCATCACCCATCCAATGCGCAATGCAGACACCGATAGCTGATGCATTCGTTGATATTGCTCAGCAATCACTTCCTGGCAAACCTTTGAAAGCCCATACAAATCGGTGCCTTTCATCGGCATGTCACGGGTTTTGAATTGTGTCGGTGGGTACCCGGTCACCACGCTACCACTGGAGATGAGCACAAAGCGCGTGATACCCTGCTCGACCGCCGCAGCAAACAGATTCGCCGTTCCTTTCACGTTAATATCAAACGGCAGGGTCGGCGTATTGTACGTACCGGGTTGGCGCGAGGCCATGTGGGCAATCACCACGGCATCCATGCCGTCCACGGCTTGCCGGACGCAGTCAAGGTCAGTCACATCGCCGATGAACAATTCGTGCGAGGTATCGAAGGCGCGGATGTCCATCACGCGCAACGTGTGATCGCATGCAAGGCGCTGAATCAAGCCGACGCCGAGATAACCACCGGCTCCGGTAATCAGGATGTTCATGGTCAATCAATCCTTCTTCTGGTCTGGGATCGTATTCACAAGGCAGAGCTCGCTCCACCTGCTCACTGCCGGCTGCGGGCAGCAATCCGTGGTGTTCGTGCCCGATCAATCAATCAATCGCTGCATCTTTGCACGTAATCCTCCTCACGCGGGGACGCCTCATTCGCTGTTCCTCTTTCTGCTGATTTGGACATCGTGACATCATTGGAGACTCGGCGTTGCGTTCATGGTATACTCCCTCTTCGATTGATGCATTAGAATGAATCGCCAAGCAATTGTAATATTTCGCCAGCAGCATCACCTGCAGGATTTCGCGGTGCGAGCTGTCATGTGGCATCCATTGATATTGCTGTATCATCCGATTCCAATTCAATCGTTTCTCCCTCTTGCGCAAAATGGGTTTGCCGGTTATTATGTCAACAGAGCTAATGTCCCTCACCCCCACTTCTTCATTCAAGGATACCATCTATGCCGGAAGGAACGATGAAAATCTGGAGCGATCCGTATGTGCTGGTCAAGGAAGCGGCCACCATGCGCGACGATGCTCCCGAAACCGTGCAGACATCCGCGATGGAAGACGCCATCCGTCGCGCGCATCAACTGGTCAGTCCGGATTTATACGTGATCGAGCGGTTGAAGCAATCGAATATGGAGCCGGACTATCTCAACCTGTTCGGCAGCCAGATCCAGGAGAAGATGGCCGCGCTCATCTTTCTCGCCAAGCATAAGCTGCTCGATATCGAACAGAGCACACTGTACTCGCGCGACGTCAACGATGCCAAGCGCGACCTGTCCAGTTATGTGGAAATCCTCTTCCGCCTGGAGGCGGTGGACGCGCTGGGCATCTTCTTCGACTTCGCCCAGGCGCAGCGCGACAGCCGCGTACCTGCCCTCTGGCGCAATGTCTCCTCCCGCTGCCTCTACCTGATGTCATTGCTGCCGCAGGATTGCTGGCCGCAAGTCGCCGCCTTCCTCGAAAACCGTCCAGAAGCACAGCGGTTGATGGAGGAACTGAAAGGCTCGCAAAACCCGCAAATCGCCGAGCCATTGCAGAATCTCGCCAATATGTACCAGCAGACGGCCGGTAGCAGGCAATCGGTAAACACGCCGGGCCAGATGATGAACACTATGCCGCAGCCGCTCTATATCACCATCGCCCAGCGGTATGAGGCTGCGACGCCCGTCAGTGCGGCGCGTGATGAGGCGGCCCGCGGTGTATCGTCGTTATTGAGCGCCCAGGATCGCATCAGCCAGGCGGCGGCGGCCGGCGATATCCCCAGCCTGGTCGACTGGATCAGCAACGGCTCGCATGCGGCGATGAATGCCGCATTTCGCTGCGCGTTGTCGGTAATGTCGAACAATCAGTACATCAACATGCTTGAGCAGGCGATCGAGCATGGCGACCTCGAACCGGTGCGCATGGCTGCCGTCGTGCTCGAACTGGGCAACCTCAATCGCAGCACATCACCGCAAGGCGGTGTGCCCACCATCAACCGCCTGCTGCTGAAGCTGGCGATGACGGAAGACGAAGAATTGAGCGGCGTGGCCAAAGTAGCCATCCATGAGTTAGGCGCAGTGAAAGCACAAAATGACATCCTCACCGTCGCCGAAAAGGCCCCGCTCCTCGCTGTGGCCGAAGAGGTGGTCACAGTGATTCGGGCTAATCGCCAGCTCACCATGCTGGAGTCGCTGCTGAATCAGCGCCCGGAACTGATCCCCGCCTATCGCACGGCGCGCGCTGAGCTGGTGGAACTACAGGATCTCACGGAATCAGCCTGGGCTTGCCAGACGGAAGATCTGGCAATGATCTATCTTGATCAGTTGAAAGCGCGCAAAGCCATGCCCGAGCTGAAGCAACTGACTATGGCACCCAACTTCGTCAGTGAGCTCGCCCGGCAGATTCTGACAGAGCTCGAAGCCGAAATCCCCTGGACGTGATTGAGTCGAAAGTCTGAAGGTCAAAAGTCTGCGGCTGCGGTGAAAATTGTGGCCGGGTTAGGTATTTTTGTTGAATCGCGGTATAATAAATGAATAAGGTATCCGACCCTGGCGTGTAAACCTTGGACCGTGGACATAACGACTTTGGACTAATCTATGAGTACCGATGTACGCGTGAATAGTTCGCTGAATCCTGCCTGGCTGCGTGCGGAAGCCGGCAAATTGATGAAACCGCCGGCGGCGCCTTCACCCGAAGGTGCGACACCGCGCGAGAAATCCATTCGTCGCGCGCACCAGGTATTAGCCGGAGACCTCATTCGCCTGGAACGCCTGCGGGAGATCAAGCCGGGGCTGAGCTATACCGATTACTTCGGCTCACAACTATACGAAAAGATCGGCGCCATCATTTACCTGGTGCAGTACAAGCTGCTGGATATCGTCGGCAACGTCGATTACTCGCGCGACATCCTTGAGACACGCCGCCAGACCACCCAGTATGTCGACATCCTCTACCGGCTGAACGCCGCGTCAGCGCTGGGCGTCCTTTACGATTTCGCCGTCGCGCATGCGAAGATCGACAACGCCTCCTTCTGGCAGAAGGTCAGCCAGCATTACCTGCACCTGATGGCTATGCAGCAGCTCGCCCGTATGCAAGTCATCACGTTCCTCGGTGAACGATTGGAGGCACGCCGGCAAGTGGAGCAGTTAATGGCCTCACCCGATGAAGCCATCAGCAAGCCATTCCGCGCGCTGGGCGAAGAGTACCTGGCTGCACGGAAGAGCGGGCAACCGCTGCCCGCCATCCCTATTGCGGAATACCTGGCCTGCTTCCGCCAGTATGACCGGAGCGCCCCGGATGCGCAGACCATCGGCCTCACCACCCTGCTGGCCGCGCAGGAGCTGATCCAATACGCCGTGGAGACCGCCGACATCCCCAACCTGCAGCAGTGGTTCCTGGATGGGTCGCCCGAGTCCGTCCGCTACCTGCTGCATGTCGCCCGCGGCAAGCTCGAGGCACCGCTATTCATCGACCTGCTGGCCGGGGTGATCGCGGCGGAAACAGGCGATGTGGTGCGGGCGGCAACCGCGGTGATCGAGTTAGGGAAGATCGACTACGCGATGCGCCCCAACGGCGGCGACCCCGTGGTCAACGAGCACCTGGCCGGCGCGGCGTTGTCCGACGATGAAGCCCGGGCCGGCATCGGGCGGCTGATCGTGCAGGTACTGGGCGCGGTACGCGCCACCGGCGATATCCTGAACATCATTGATCGGGCGCCGCTCCCTGAGGTAGCCGAAGAAGGCATCCTCATGCTGCGCGACCTGCGCTGCCTGCCGCTGGCCGAGTCCATCGTCTACCACCGCCCCTCCCTCCACGAGCCGTATCGCAAGGCGCAACGCTACCTGCAGGAAGTGCAGCACCTGATGGATGCCGTCTGGTCGTGCCAGAACGAGCAGATCGCCGCCCAATACATCGCCCGCCTGCGCGAACTGCTGGCCATCAAAGAACTGGAAACCATCGCACAAAAGCACAAGATCGCCAGCCAACTGGCCAAACACACCCTCACCGAAGTGCGGTTGCTGCTGGGTGGCGGGTGAAGGATAACCCATGCTCAATACAGTTGTAGAAATGGAGGTCTCATGTTGTCTGTAGGTATCATTTTCTTGCTCGTGTTGTGGCTCCTTGGAAATATTACTCACCGAATCTCCCATAGAGATAAGGATCCCTGGATATTCATTCTGCTCGGTATTTTGGGCGGAACAATTATCAGTCTTTCTGTAATTTCTGCTACGGGGATACTTAACTGTAACTGGAAGTCTCTACTTATCTGGTCTGCTATTTTTGAAGTTGGAATGGCTGCATGCAGTGCGTTGATTTTCCTGTATAAGAGGCTTTCGTCCAAAGATATTTTAGCTGAGACCATGGCTATGAATGGACGATCAACAATAATGTTAATTACTATTCTTCAGACAATTCCGCTTATACCGCTCATCATGAAAACCATCATCTTTCTCTCGCATGCCCTTGACAGATTTTTAGCCAGCATCCACGGAATGCCAGCCTGGTAGCTTGCAGGAACTGGCAATCATCGTACGGAAGCATAAGGATTATCAACCAGCCGACCACCGTGAATGCATAGGCTCCTTTGGCACTCTTTGCGCTCTTTGTGCTCTTTTGCGGCTATTCCTATAATTATTCAGCAGGTACATACCGATGACACAACCGAACTTCGTCTTCATCATGACCGACTCGCAAGGCGCGAATAATATCGGCGCGTATGGGCGGCCGGAGTTGCAGACCCCGCATCTAGACCGCCTGGCAGCGGAAGGGATCCGGTTCGAGCGGGCCTATACCACCTGCCCGATCTGCACGCCGGCGCGCGGGGGGATTTTCACCGGGGAGTACCCGCACACCTGTGGGGCGTGGGCGAACGAGTTGCCGTTGACGCTCACCACGCACACCATGGGGCAGCGCTTTCGCGACAACGGCTATCACACCGCCTTCATCGGCAAGTGGCACCTGTGCGGGCAGGACTACTTCGACACCGGCATCTGCCCCGATGGCTGGGATGACGCATACTGGTTCGACGGGCGCCGTTACATGAGCGAGTTGACCGACGAAGAGATCCGCCTCTGGCGGCAGGTGCTCACCACCACCGAGGCATTGAAAGAGTACGACGTGCCGGCGGAGTTCACCTGGGGCCACCGCATCTCCGAACGCGCCATCCGTTTCCTGCAGCAACCGCGCGAGCAGCCCTTCGTGCTGGTGCTCTCCTATGACGAACCGCACGGCCCGTGCACCTGCCCGAAGGAATATGTTGAGCGCTTTGAAGATTACATTTGGGATCCGGGACCGAGCAAGCACGACGATATGTGCAACAAGCCGACGCTGCACCGGCGCTTCCAGGATCATTTCCGTAACACCTGGGAATTCACCGAAGACGGCTGTCTCTACTACCCACCCTTCTTCGCCTGCAACAGCTTCGTTGATGCGGAGATCGGCGCCGTGCTGGCAGCGGTGGACCGCCTGGCCCCGCCCAATACCTGGGTGATCTTCACCTCCGACCACGGGCAGTACATGGGCGCGCATGGGCTGAACGGCAAAGGGTTAGTGATGTACGAGGAAGCAGCGCATATTCCCCTCATCGTCCGTCCGCCCGACCGAACGCTGGCCGGCACGGTAGACCGCACGCTGGTAAGTCATGTCGACATATTGCCTACCATGCTGGAGATTGCCGGGCTGGAGGTGCCGCCGGTGCTGGAAGGCGAAAGCCTGGTACCCAACGTGACACGCGGCGAGCAGCGCTCGGAGAAGGAAGTGGTCATCGAGTGGAACCGCGCGGATGTGGACAACCTCGACCTGATCAGCGGGCTCTATCCCTCCCGTTGCCTGCTCAGCGGCAACTACAAGCTGGTGGTGAACCTGCTGGACACCGACGAGCTGTACGACCTTGCCGCCGATCCGCATGAGATGGCAAATCGCATTGACGACCCGGCGCTGGCCGCCATCCGCGACACCATGCACGACCACCTCGTTGACTGGATGAACGACACCCGCGACCCCTTCCGCGGCCCCGGCTGGCTGGAACGCCCCTGGCACACCAGCGCCAGCTATCGCCATGATCCGCATGGCCTGAAATACCCCCGCCCGGCGGACGGCTACCTGCCGCCGACGCTGGATTACATGACGGGAAAGCCATGGCAGAAGTAAAAAGTCAAAAGTCAAAAAGCCTGGGAGCGCCGCCGTCCCGGCGGCACGTGTGAGATAAAAAGTTGCCCCATTCTCGCACATGTAGCAAGAGGAGATCGGTTGGGTATCCGCGAACCTGATGAAATGTCCGGGTCTCATCCGGGCAGGAGGATAGAGGAGCGATGTTTTTTACAGGTATTTCCGACGAGGCGGGTGCGTCGATCGAGCGCCAGATTGCCGCGCATAAAGAGTTGGGGTGGCAGCACCTTGAGCTGCGCATGGTGAACGGGGTGAACCTGACCGATGTTGATGACGCGACCTTCGAACACGTGGTGGAGGCGGTAGAGGCAGCCGGGATGACGGTGTGCTGCTTTGCCTCGCAGTTGGCGAACTGGGGCCGGCCCATCACCTCCGACTTCAATGTCGACCTGCAGGAGATGGAGCGCGCGATTCCGCGGATGAAGCGGCTGGGCACGCGATACATCCGCTGCATGTCCTATCCCAACGATGGCTGGACGGAACGCGCCTGGCGCGACGAGGTGGTCTGGCGGCTGCGCGACCTGGCGAAGCTGGCGCAAGACAACGACCTCATCCTGGTACACGAGAACTGCAACGGCTGGGGCGGCGAATCGCCGGCCAACACGCTGGATCTGATACGGTTTGTGAATAACCCCGCCTTCAAGCTGGTATTCGACACCGGCAATACCTTCGCCCATAAGCAGGATGCGCTGGAATACCTGCGTGCGGTGATCGACCACGTGGTGCACGTGCATATCAAAGATGGCTTTCTCGATGGCACGAAGAATGTCTTCACCTACCCCGGCGAAGGCTCGTGCCAGGTGGAAGCCTGCGTGCGCCTGCTCATTGAGCACGGCTATGATGGCGGTTACTCCATCGAACCGCACATCGCCTCCATCATCCACACCGGCGACGTCGGCGGCGAAGAACGCAACGAAGCGTTGTGGAACAGCTACCTCACCTACGGGCGCACGCTGATGGCGCTCTATGCGCGCGCCGCGGCGACGGCAATGGTGGCGAAATAGCGTATATTTGTCGAGTAGGGAACGTCCCGCTGTGGCGTTCCTGTGTTCGTTGACCCGTCGGCGAGCGGACAACGTAAACCGTGGTCACCCATGGTCATGGTTCGATCACCGACGGATTACCGCACGCGGAACGCCATAGCGCGATGTTCCCTACGGCAAACACGACACTCAATACTTGCAATAAGACAAAAGAGCAATCTATGCAGCAAACAGGCAATGCATCATCATTACTCCCCTGCACTTTCCGCCCCTTCCCCCTCGGCAGCATCCGCCCGGCCGGGTGGCTGCGCGGGCAACTGCGCGTGCAAGCGGAGGGACTCAGCGGGCATCTGGATGAGTTCTGGGCGGATGTTGCCGAAAGCGGGTGGATCGGCGGGCGCGCGGAAGGCTGGGAGCGCGGGCCGTACTGGCTGGATGGCGTGCTGCCGCTGGCGGTCCTCCTGGATGATGCACGCCTGCTGGGCAAGGTGCGGCATTGGGCGGATTACATCTTTGCCCACCAGCAGGCAAATGGCTGGCTGGGGCCGGTGCGCGATGAGTGTTATGGCTGCACGCAGGAATATGACCCGTGGCCGGTCTTCATCGCGCTCAAGGCGCTCACGCAATACGCGGAAGCGACCGGTGACGCGCGGGTGATCCCGGCGCTGGAGCGCTTCTTCCATTTCCTCTCCACGCTCCTCGATGAAAAGCCGCTCTTCGAATGGGGCATGTTCCGCTGGGCAGACCTGCTGGTGAGCATCTATTGGCTGTATGACCGCACCGGGGCAGCATGGCTGCTCGATCTCGCCGCGAAAGCGCATGCCCAGGGGTATGATTGGCTGGCCCATTTCGCGGATTTCCGCTATACCGGCAAGACGGCGCCGGAGCAGTGTGCGCTGCCGACGCACGTGGTGAACAACGCCATGGCCATCAAAGCGCCGGGGGTTTGGTATCGGCAATCGCGCAATGCCGCCGACCGTGACGCCGTTTTCCATTGCCTCGACACGCTGGACCGCTTCCATGGACAGGTGACCGGCGTCTTCACCGGCGATGAGCACTACGCGGGCAAGAGCCCCTCGCAGGGCACTGAGCTGTGCGCGGTGGTGGAGTACATGTACTCGCTGGAGGTGCTGCTCAGCATCCTGGGGGAGCCCGCGCTGGCGGACCGGCTGGAGCGTATCGCCTTCAACGCGCTGCCCGCGCCGTTCAAGGCGGACATGTGGGCGCACCAGTATGACCAGCAGGCCAACCTGGTAGTCTGCCGGGTAGCTGAGGACCGCGTCTATACCAACAATTTCGCCGATGCCAATATCTTCGGGCTGGAGCCGAATTTCGGCTGCTGCACAGCGAACATGCACCAGGGCTGGCCGAAATTCGCCGCGCATCTGTGGATGCAGGCGGAGGACGGGCTGGCCGCAGTGGCCTATGCCCCGTCAACGGTCACCAGCACCATTGATGATACGCCGGTGCAGATCGAACTCAGCACCGATTATCCCTTCGACGAACAGCTCAACTTCACCGTCCACGTCGAGACGCCGCTTCGCTTTGCACTCTACCTGCGCATCCCCGCGTGGGCAGACGGAGCGGAGATCACCGTAGGAACCGAGCACCCCGGCCCCGTCGATGCCGGCAGCTTCTATCGCCTAGAGCGCAAATGGCGGGATGGCGAAACCATCACCCTGCGCCTGCCGATGCGCCCGGTGATCGAGCGCCGCTTCCAAAACAGCGCCGCCATCCTGCGCGGCCCGCTCGTCTACAGCCTGCAGATCGGCGAGGAATGGCGACATATCAAAGGCGAGCTCCCGCATGGCGATTGGGAAGTCTACCCGACCACGCCGTGGAACTACGCGCTGCACCTGGACACCGATCACCCAGAGGGCTCTCTCACCTTCACGAAACATCCGGTAGACGACTGCCCCTTCTCACCGGAGGCCGCCCCGGTGACCGCTACTGTCCACGGTCGGCAAATCTCCTGGACCCTCGAACACAACGCCGCCGCCCCACCCCCGGAAAGCCCGGTGACCTCGGAAGCCCCGCTGGAAACCTTGACGCTGCTTCCATACGGCTGCACGCATTTGCGGGTGACGGAGTTTCCGGTGTTGGAGGAAAAGGCGTAAGCGCTACATCGCAATAGGCTTATATTCGCGCGCTTTCCGCAGAACCTCTTCTGGCGTCATCTCTCCCTCCTCTTCCTCCGGCCAGTAGATAAAATCGGAGATGAGTGGGCACCCCAGGTTACGTTCCAGCAGACCGAGCCAGAAATGCTGTTCGGATTCCGATCCATCCGCGTCCATTAGGCGTGTGATAAGCTCGATGTATTCTGCATCGGTGATATCTGGAACACTCGGCGGTAGGCTTAAGGTAATGATGACATACTCACGCAAATCCATGGATTCTACTGCACTTATGAAATTTTCACTATCATAAGCGCAATCTGCGGCGGCGTTAAACTCGTCAATCAACGCCGTCGCATCTTTTCCTGTGTCGATCGCATTGACAATCCGAGTGGCAAGATCAGTCAAATAGCCAATAACCGCCTCATCATGCGATGGGGGTAATAGAATTGGTCGAAGTTCCATAGTTATTCACCTCTTCTGCCGATGCAATAACAGGTTAACCACTATTATCACCGAACCGGTTGCGCTCTACGGACTTGCATCCTGAATCAATAAAACCGATCGATCTCCGCCCGTGCAATCTCCACCGCGCGGCGGGCTTTGCCCAGGTTGCCGTGCATCGTATAGACGTCGCGGACGACGAATTCCAGCGGGATGTTTTTGCCGGTGGTGATCTCCAGCGTCTCGCGAATTTCGGCGGCCCAGGCTTCCTCGTCCAGGTTCACGTCCACGCCGAGCAGGTTCGGGTTGGGTTTTCGCGAGTAGACGATGCCTGTGCCGGCGAGGGCGTCGGCCATGAAGTGCTGGTCCGCCCAGCGGGAGATGGAGACGGCTTTCAGGTTGGGCAGTTGGCTTAGCGAGGTTTCCCAGATCGGGTCGGCGGGCTCGCAGCAGCCCCAATAAACCAGACCATACATTTCGGCGAGGTCGCGGTAATAGGGGAAGCAGAACTCGTGGAAGAGCTCGGGGGAGACGCCGACGGTCTCCTGGCTGTCCATGCCTGCCCACATGTCGCTGAGTTTCACCTGGCCCAGCGTCACCTCGCCTTTGGGGAGGAGGGTGGTGAAATTGAAGCAGGTACCACAGGTCATCTGGTTGCCGTTGTTGAGTTCCAGCAGCCCTTCCGCTTCCGCCCAGCGCGCCATGCGCACAGCGTTGTCGCGCAGCAGGCCCATGAGCGCGTGGAGGTTGTCGGGTGCATCATACATCGCGGTAAAGAAGGTTTCCATGCTCATCAGGCGCATGAGCTGCTGGGTGAGGTAGTTGTTGGCATAGACGCCGGAGCGCAGCCGCACCGGCAGGATGTCGCCGAAGGTCTCCTCCAGAAACGCCTTCTCCTCCAGCGTGCCTTCCTTATCGACGCCAAACGTCGCGGGCTTCACCATGTCGAAGCCATCGCTGAGATCGGTGATCGGGCACTGGAAGTGGTAGCCCATGGTGACGCCTTCAGCATCCGCCACATAATCGGTCTTGATCTCAATGCCGAACGGATCGCACCAGGTGTGCCAGCCCATATCCAGCGTGTCCGGGGTCACTTTGTCATCGTTGAGAATCTCGTACTCGCGAATCCGGCGCAGGAAAGCGCCTTCCAACCCTCGCCCGTACGAGGTGGTGCATTGATGAATGGACGCCGGCATGAAATCGCGGTCAAAGGTCCACGTCTCGATGGCAAACGGCGGGCGGGCGCCGGGCACGGCATCGTTCATCGCCGTCCACATCTTCCGCCGCTCCGCCATCACCGGCAGCGCGGCAATCTCGGCCTGGCGTTTGGCCAACTCGCGAAGGTAGGTCCGTTCATTTTCCGGCAAGGAATAGGGCATAACGTTCTGCTTCTCCATTTTCTGGTGGTAGGTTGCTGGTGAGGTAGTATTCTGTCTGATGGGGTGGTTTCCTTCTAATGGACGATTTCGAGCATGATCTAACAGTCGCTTCACCGCCCCAAATCCACCTCCCCCAATTCCGACTTCGGCGACAACTCCGCCGCCTGTTTCAGATACCCCATTGTCTGCCGTGCCCGTTTCATCTGTTCGGTGAAATCTACCGGAATGTCCAGGCCGGCGATGCTGGCGGCGAAGTAGTAGTTGCCGGCGCGCATGCTGTTCACGAGCTCGTCCTGCGGAGTGGTGCCGAGGGTGCAGGAGGGCAGGCCGGCATGCAGGAAGCGGGTGCCGAAGTAGCGCAGCAGTGGGTAGCCGCAGAGGATCTGCTCCGGGGTGGGACGTTTGGGACCGAGGAAGGTGAAGCGCTGATTGTCATCGGTGTTGAGCGGGTAGTGGTTATGGAAGTCGTCATGGACGGCGGCCAGGTCGCCGATGAAACAGAGACGGGCGTTAGCCACGGAGCGGAAGAAGGGGGAGACGGCGGCGAGTTTGTGGCCGGTGGGGGTGTTGAGCCGGCGCGCGAGTGCGGCATCGGAGAGATCGATGGGCTCGTTGGCGCCGATGACCGCCACCGTGGGCTGCAGCGGGTCGAAATTGCCGCGGATGAGGATGGCGTGCGGGAAGACGTCGGTGAAGGTGCGCAGCACCATGCCGGTCATCGCATCGTCCAACTGGTACATCGGCAGCCAGAGGCAGAAGAGGCCCCCCGGCGCCAGCCTCCCCCGCGCGGCAGCGAAGAAGTCGCGGGAGTAGAGCGAGCCGGTCCCTTCCAGCGCGGGCAGGAAAAGGTCGCAGATGACCAGGTCGAACGGTGCCGGCGATGACTGCAGCACGAAGCGCCCATCGTTGACCACCACCCGGGCGCGTGGATCGGTGAAGAGCGGGCGGTTCCAGGCGCTGAACTGCGCCCGCGCCGCGCGCACCACCTCCGGGCAGAGCTCCACCGCGGTAAGGTGCTCGATGGGAAAATCGAGCGTGGCGGTGGCGGAGATGCCGGAAGCCACGCCGATGAACGCCACCTGCCGGGGATGCGGGGAGAGCAGCAGCGGCAGCCAACTCTCCTGTTGCTGCGAGAGCAATGCGCGGTTGGTGCCATTCAGCGTGTAGGTCTGGTTGAGCACGATGTGCCGTGACCCCTGCGCATCCTCGCTCACCGCGATGACGCCATTCGCCCCCTGGTAGAGCGCCAGCAGTTTCTCGCCATCCCCCAGCGCCACCGGCGGGCGGCGAAGGGTGAAGGCGCCCACCGCCAGCACCAGCACGGCGAGCGTCGCCCCGGCAAACACCAGGCGCGCGGGCCGTGCCATCGGCAACCGCCAGCCGCTCCACAGCGCCAGCGCCAGATACCCCCACCCCGCTGCCATCATTGTGGCCGGCAGCCCGAGCCACGGCACCAGCACGAACGGCCCCAGGAAGACCCCGACCGCCGATCCGACCTTATTAATGGCCACCGCGTGCCCCAGCGCCTCGCCGTGATGCGGGTTGCTGCGCTCGATGATCTCCCACGCCAACGGGAAGACCATGCCCACGACGATGAGCAGCGGGGCGAAGAAGAGCGTGGTGGAGCAGATCGCCCCTGCCGTCCACGCGGTGATCGAGGGCTGCGGCGCCAGCGGATGGGTGTGCAGCAGGCGATGCAACAGCAGTGGATACAGCAGCAACTGCACGCCACCGGCCATCAATGCGCCGAATAGCAGGCGTTCCGCCCGCCACCCGAGCCGCCGCCACCAGGCCACCAGCAGACTGCCCAGGCCCAGGTTGACGATGAAGGCGAAGAGCACGGCGGTCATCGCGTAGAGCGAGGCGGTGGTGAATTGCTGAAAGTAGCTGAGCACCAGCATCTCCAGCATCAGCGACAGCACGCCTGAGCCGGCCAGCACGATGATCCCGAAGGTGGGCGGCAGCGTCGAGGGCGCCGAGGTGCTCGCTTCGTGATGTGGAGTCGACCAGCGCCGGGAGGCCAGCAGTGCCGCCGTGCCGATGCTTGCCTGCAACAGCACGGCGATGGCGAACGACGCGCCGTCGCCCAACAGATATGGTAGTCCCAGCCCGCCGCCCAGCACCCCCGCCGCCGCGCCAAGCAGGTTGCCGGCGTACAACGCTCCACCCACGCGTGCCCGTTCATCAGTTTTCAGGATGAACGCCTCGGAGAGCGCCGGGAAGGTGCTGCCGGCGAAAAAGGATGGCACGCCCACCAGCAGCAGCGTGTAACAAAAATGCAGGCTCACCAGGCCCACGCCGGACTCCGGGGCATGTACCAGCGCATAGAGCAGGTGGCGGCAGGGGAACAGCAGCGCCGCCGTCCCCGCAGAGAGCAATTCACATCGCCCATAAAATCCCGCCGGGCGTGCCTGGCGCGCCACCACCCGGCTGCCCCACCAGTTCCCCGCCGCCGCGCAGAGGAAGAAGACGGTCAACACCAGCGTGGCCGTCTCCACCGTATTCCCGATGCGCACGGACAACGCGCGAATCCAGATCGTCTCGCTCGCCAGCGAGCAGAACCCGGAGAGCGCATACAGCGCCAGCAACAGCGGGAAAATCGACGGCACCGCTCGCTTCTGCTTCGCGGAGCGGTCAGATATGGGCAGTTTTTGACGTTTCATGCGCACTTCTGCTTCATCGGTGACTGAATGTGTGACAGGGTTTATCATAACATGCGGAGAACGGGTTGCCAAATGGGGATTCAGGATGCAAGTCTTTGTATCGAGCTGCTCTGCATCAAGTTCTTTGCGTCTTTGCGCCTTTGCGTGAAACTTAACAGAGGATCGGCAACTTTGACATTGAATTTGATAAGGCAGGTGGGGTGTGCAATTGATCATGCGAATGCTGATAACCTTTTGCGGATTCGCGCTGGTGCTGGCGAGTTTGCCCGTATCGGCGACCGTGCTGGGGCTGAACCAGATCGAGACGCCGGATATTCAGCCGCCGGGCGTCCTCGCGATTACCTACCAGGCGCAGAATAAGGCGCTGGGCAACAGCCAGCAGTTGCAGCTCGAGCTCGGGCTCTCCCGGCGATTTGAGATGGCCGTCTTCCGTGGCTTTGAGCCGGGAAGTATCGTGGTCGGCGCGGAATATGCGTTGGTACAGCAGAAGGAATTTCTGCTCACCGTCGGGACATTGGGTCTGCAACACCGGGCGAAAACGCAGCCATTCATCGAGGGTGGCTATTACCATAACAGCGACTTCTTTTTCGTTGCAGGCGTCCAGCGCCAGAACTCTGCCAATCTACCGGTTGCCGGCGCCGCCTACCAGATCGCCCCGGTCATGCGGCTGCAATCGGACTATGTCGGCGGTGCAAATAACTATTCGACTTTTGGAGTTGCGTTCACCCTCACCCCGACTGTCACGGTCAATCCGGCGATCTACATCGCGAACCACCGCCCGCATAAGACGTATGGGTATGGCGTGGTGACGTGGCAAGTGAAAGTGTGGTAGATACCCCTGAGTAAATCTCACCAGTTTTTCCTCCGGCGGGAACGTTTTAGCCTGCTGCCCCGTTCTATAGATTAAGAACCGATTCATGGGAGCCATTGCGATGGATGAGACTGCCTTCGTCATAGCAGCACAGGCGGGAGATCAAGAAGCCTTCATGGCGCTGGTGCGCCGGTATCATAGCGCGCTTGTTGCCTCAGCGCAGCAGATGGCCGCAAGCGCAGAGGATGCCGAAGACGTCGCACAGGAAGCGGTGATCCAGGCCTATCGCCACCTCGCCACCTTGCGAGAAGGCACGAAATTCCGTGCCTGGCTCTTCGCCATCCTGAGGCGTGCCTATATCGACCACCGGCGCCGGCAGCGCGACGACCTGCTTCCGCTGGATGATTGCCTGGAGCTTCCTGCTGCCGATCAGCCCGAGACGCCAGAGTATGGCGAGTTGCTGGCACGTTTACCGCTCGCCTACCGTGAGGTGCTCATCGCCCGCTACTTCTACGATCTCACTTATGAGGAGATGGCGGTGATCTTCGCCAGCAATGCGCAGACCATGCGCACCCGTTGCTTCCGTGCCCGCGCCCTGTTGCGCGCACTGGCGGAGCAGGAGGAAGAGGAGACCCGCCGCGTGTTGCAGCGGGTGATGACCGCGCTGGCAGCAGCCTTCCCGCTTGAACGCTTCATGGATCGGTTGACCAGGGAGGTTCAACACATGCCCAACACACCACTTCCGCAGCCCGGCGCTGCATCCCATCATCCCACCGGGCTATTCACGACTCACCTCACCGCAGTGAAAATCGCCGGTGGAATCGCTGCCGCCTTCTGTGTAGCCGTAATGAGCGTCACTGTGCTGCCGCGCTTGATTCATCCAGCCAGGATGATGGCCGTGGCGAAAGCACCGGCTATTCCGATCCAGCGTGCTGCGACGGTTCCCCCTCCGCAGATACGCCCTGCCCTGCCGATTGCGGTAAAAACGCCGGCACTTGTTAATCACCCGCATCATGTCACATCTCATCCTGTTACCGTTAAACCGATTCATGTACCAACAATGCATGCTGCCGGTACAGCCCGACCGGCGGCAGTCTGCCTGATTGCAGATGAATCGACCACGCCCCCGGCACCAAACAATGCCGTATTGCCCAAAGTGCAGGTGCAGGCAGTGATTTTGAACATTGATCCCGCAGCCATCAAGGAGTTGGGCATCACGCGGATGAGCGTGACTCCAACAGCGAATGGTGGACAAATTTTCGGGATGGGACAGATTCTGTGCGATCTGACCACATTTCAGGCAAGGCTCGATGCGCTGGAAAAGAAAAAGGTGATCACGGTTATCAGCCGCCCCACGCTCATTGTGCAGAACGGAGGAGAAGCGGCCAGCCATGTCGGCGATACCATTCCGTACAAAGTATTGAGCGGATATGAGAATGGCCAACCCATCTATACCATGCAGTCTTTAGAAACAGGGGTGACCATCAAAGCAGGGATAAAGACCGCAACAAATGGTAGTACGACGCTGGAGATCGCGACTCATGTGGTCGAGCCGCCGGTTTTTCAAAAGCGGGAAGATGGGTCTGAACTGCCAACTTTCCGTGAGAGTGGCGGCACCACCGACGTGATAGTGCGCGAAGATGAAACGCTAGCGATTGATGGCACGCCAGGCCTAAGACCGGACGGAAAGAAAACCGTGATCCTCATCACGCCGAAAGTGCTGAAAACCGATGCGACGAAAACAGCTTCAAGGGAATTGAAGAATCATACGCCAATATAAATTGCACTACGACCAGACAATGCTATAATACGCGAAAGTCATCAGACCAGGAGCACGGATGGCAAAGACAACCCTATTATATCGCCCGGTTGGGCTGATCGAGGCAAAACTGATCCATGAAGCAGGTGCCCGCCGATTTCCTCCGCGGCTGCCGGAGCAGCCGATCTTTTATCCGGTAATGAATGAAGCTTACGCGGAGGAGATTGCCGTGAAATGGAACACGAAGTCACCGCCGGGATTCGCCGGGTTCGTGACGCGATTTGCCGTTGACACTGCATACCAGGCACAATTCGAAGAGCAGGTGGTGGGAGCGAAAGCGGTTCACCGGGAATTGTGGGTGCCGGCAGAGCAGCTTGATGAATTCAACCGGCACATCGTTGGCATCATTCACTTCAGCAAGGCATTCTATGGGGATGCCTATCAGGGATTACCGGCTACGGCACAACTAGCGGAGAGAACTGCCGCGGAACAGTTGCCTGTGTTGAATACACTCATCGAAGATGCCACCGAGTTCACCAGCGCATTAAACGCAAATCAGGTAGTCGTACAACTGAATTACGCATACTGGCAACAACGCGACTTCACAACCGATGGCATTGATGCTTTGCGAAAGGAATTCATCCTCAACCGAATCCGGCAATATTTTCGCGAAAGACCGGAACCGGTCGCATTAGTCGGCTTAAAAGAGCCGTAAAGGATCCTCTCCGAAAATTACGCCGATGATCGCAGCCGCAAAATGATTCCCTTTGCGTTACCTCTGCGTCTCTGCGCCTCCGCGGTGAAAACCAATTATTCTCCGTGATACCCCTCTTCCGCCCAGATGCGCCAGGCGTTGGCGATGGCTTCCGGGCTCGGTTCGATTTGACCGCGGATAGACGCCAGGGGTTGGCCGGGGCCGGCGTGCTGCGGCCAGGGGGACCAGTGGTCGTTTTCGTACGCGGCGCGGGCGGTTTCGGAGCGGAAATCCGGTACGGCGAAGGGGGCGCCATCAGCCAGCGCGCTCTTCCAGGCGAGGATGCCGACGCTGCTCATGGCCACGCCGCGATAGACATCCAGATACGGCGGCTCGCCGGTACGAATGGCATTGGCGAAGAGGAAGTTCGTCCAGAAATCTCCGCCCCCGTGCCCGGCTTGCGCCGCCAGATCGGCATGCTCCGGCCACTGCGGCACATAGGTGCGCTCAGCGGGGACGCCGGCCGGACAATCCCACTCGTCATGCCACACACGCACCTGCTCCGGGCCGAAATAGCCCGGGCCGCGGGTGATCTCCATCGCCCCGTGCGTGCCGTGCACGCGATACCAGTTGCTGTGACCCGGCAGCCAGAGGCCGAAGAGGCGGAAGACCGCGCCGGAGTCCGTGCGGCAGAGGATCACCGAGCCGGGATCGTTGTAGCGCGGCAGCGGATCGGTGACTTCGGGCGCGACGATGGACAGCGCGTTGACGGAGGTTGGCATGTCATCGGTGATATACATCAACGGCGCCAGTGCATGGGTGCAATAGTAGGTCGAAGGGAGCCAGTTGCGCCAATGCTGGAGCCCCGGTGATAGTTTGTTGAGCGTGTCGGGATCGATGGGGTGATTATATTCGCCTTCGGCATAGGTCACCCGGCCAATCTCCCCGGTGCGATACAGGCGGCGCATCTCCATGTTGAAGCGTGTGAAGGGATAATTTTCCGCGAGCATGTAGGTGAGGCCCGTCTGCTCCACCGCCCGGCAGAGGGCCACCCCCTCCGCGAGGGTGGTGTTGCAGGCGCACTCGCTCATCACATGCTTGCCAGCTTGCAACGCTTTGATGGCAAACGGCGCGTGCTCGTGAAAGAAATTGGCCAGCACCACCGCGTCCATATCGTGTTCGAGGAATTTATCATAGTCGGTGTAGGTGGCCACCCCATACTGCTGGCCAACCTTCTGGAGCCGCTCTTCCCAGGTGTCGCAGAGCGCCACCAGTTTCATCCCCACCAGGTCCGTCGCCCCGCCGGCAAATGTCTGCCCGCGGCCAACGCCAATGACACCAACGCGAATCGGCGAATCTGCCATTTCGTGTTCCCCCGCCTGTGCTATTTTGTGCGCTATTGCCGACAATAATAATATCGACTGGTCGCCATGTCAACGAGGCTGGCATCGCACGAATCACAGAATTATCGATTTAAACATAAACGAACATTTTCGCTCATACTGGGGGGGGGCTGCGATTTTTCTATCAACATTGTCAGTGCTCGCAGCATCCTTTTGCCTCTTCGGTCGGCAATGCATATTAGCCCCAGACACATCGCCCATTCGATTGTTGTTCCATCCACTTTAGTGTATACTTCGCTCATAATGATACACTATAGAGGCGGCATGCGGCTCTGCTGTTTAAGCGAGTCCAGCAGAGTCTGCCGCTGCCCCGTCGGGCGCCTGGTGCGCCACATGCGCCGAACGTGTATGGCGGCATCGATGAACTCTTCCCTCACGATCCGCCGGGAATGATTCACGGTATTGACTGACGATAAAGGAGATAATGAATGGCGATGTATCACTCTCGTTGCGGGCGCCCTGGCGCGTTGCGTGCGCTATCCGGCGAACCGGTGTCACCGGTACCGGTGGCGCTGTTTACCTGGGAATTAGATTATCTCTGGAAGGTGGCGGGGCTCGCCCCGTGGCAACTGGCCTGTGGCGACCACGAGATGTGGCATCGTGCGCACCTTGCGCTGTTGGATCGGCATCAGCCGGACCTGCTCTGGTACTCCGGCGCGGGGCCGAGTGCCAACCCGCCGCGCCTGGTCGAGGAAGATCGCGAGACCTGGGTGGTCGAGGACGGCAATGGCCGCCGCCTCGGACTGCGCAAGGACAGTCTGGCGCTCTATGACCTCGCCACCGGTGCCAAGAGCTGTGATGCGGTAGGCGCCATCGCCACCAGGGCTGACGCCGACCGGCTCATTCCGGAATTCCAGGGGTGGGGCCGGGCGTACCTGGACGGCCTCAGCCGGCTCATCCACGAGGTTGGCGACCGTGCGCTGGTGCTGCCACATCACTCGCCGGCCTATATTTGCGCCTGCTATGCATTCGGCTTCGAGCGTGCCATGGAGTGCATGCACGACGAGCCGGAGTTGTTCCGCTACGCCTGCGACCGCTTCGCGGCCGGCGATCGGTTGCGCATGCGGGAATGGAAGGCGGCCGGCGCCGAAGCCTGCTTCATTGCCGACGGATGGGCCTCTTGCGATATCCTCTCCCCGGCGATGGTTGAGGAGTTCGCGCTGCCGTATCAACGTTCGATTGTCGATGCGGCACACGAAGCTGGTCTGCGGATCATCGTATGGAATGAAGGCGACATCCTGCCCATCCTGACACAGGAAGCAGCGATTCCGATGGATGCCTTCGCCTTTGAACAGCCGCGCAAGGGGGTCAACCTTTCCGTGGAGGCGGTGCGTGCGGCGTTCGGACCGGAGCGTTGCCTCGTCGGCAACCTTGACTCCGAACTGCTGCTGCTGCGCAATGACCCGCGTGAAATTGCCGCCGCCGTGTGCGAACAGCTCCGGCAGGCCGGGGACGGCACACCGTTTATCCTGTCGACAGGCAGCCCCTTGCCCAGCAATATCGAACTTGCGGCAGTAGATGCGATGGTCGCGCAGGCCCGACAGGCGCTAGGTTGTTCAAGTGAGCATTAGCCCGGAGATTCACGAAACGCTTCATCAGCATCGCCCTCTTGCCTCAAATCAATAATTACGATAAAATCTGTCGTGTCTGAAAAGATATCCTTTTCGGCGGGCTTGGTAAGGGAGATGACATGGAACGCGAGGCGAAATCCAGTACGATTATAACCTTCGATGACGCGTTAGTGCAGGCGCAGGCCGGCGCGGCGCCAGAAGTGGCGTGGCTGGTGCCATTGCTGGCGTGTTCCGAGGACGATGCGCCGCGGTTGTATGCGGCGGCCAATGCGGTGCGGGCCGCGGCGCTGGGCGATGATGTGCATCTGCGCGGGTTGATCGAGTTCTCCAACTACTGCCGCAAGGACTGCCGGTACTGCGGGCTGCGCCGGCATAACCGCGCGGTGGAGCGGTATCGCCTGTCGCCGGAGACCATCATTCGCACCGCGCAGGAGGCGGAGGCGCTGGGTTATCGCACGGTGGTGCTGCAGTCCGGCGAGGATGCGTGGTTCACCGCTGAGCGCATGGCGGAGATCATCCGCGACATCAAGGCGAGCACCGACCTGGCCATCACCCTCAGCGCCGGCGAGCGCGATCCGGCGACCTACCGGCGCTGGCGCGAGGCGGGCGCGGACCGCTACCTGCTGCGCATCGAGACCACCGACCCGGCGCTCTTCGCCGCGCTGCATCCCGACGACGATCTCGAGGCGCGCAAGGCCTGCCTGTACGCCCTGCGCGAGTTGGAATACGAACTGGGCACCGGGGTGATGGTGGGCCTGCCCGGGCAGACGGCGGAGATGCTGGCGCGCGATATCATCTGGATGCATGAACTCGGCGCGGAAATGATCGGCGTCGGGCCGTTCATCGCCCATCCCGATACGCCGCTGCACGACCAGGCCGGCGGCACGGTGGAGCAGACGCTGCGGCTGGTGGCCGTGTTGCGGCTGGTCTTCCCACACGCACACCTCCCCGCCACCACCGCCATGGGCAGCCTGCACCCGCAGGGCCGCGAGCGCGCGCTGCAGGCCGGCGCCAACGTGATGATGCCCAACGTCACCCCCACCGACGTGCGCGAGCAGTACCAGATCTATCCCGGCAAGATCTGCCTCAGCGACGACGCCCGCCACTGCCGCGGCTGCATCACGGGCCGTATCCGCGCCATCGGACGCACCGTGGCCACCGACCAGGGGCATGTGAAGCGGGTGAGAGACCAGCACGCCGGCTAACGCCTACCCCTGAAGTTTAGCCATTTGGGTGGTGAGGAAAAAAATCGTTTTAGTTAAGTTGATTTAGGTTTGGTCGGTGGTGTCCTGGGGTATGGCTTGGTTGAACAACAATCCCACCCCCAGGAGACACCG
>Ga0272448_1001153_pt1 | contig 36971 bp, 36 predicted proteins | sample YNPCB0191_FD_202220 | JGI IMG/M metagenome (GOLD analysis project Ga0272448, IMG submission 202220) | Hot spring sediment microbial communities from Yellowstone National Park, WY, United States - YNP-CB-019-1 | ecosystem: Environmental > Aquatic > Thermal springs > Hot (42-90C) > Sediment...
CACAGAGCAGCTTTGAAAATGTCTCTGAGCACAATAACGCCTAAAGCCGAAACAACAGCAATTGCCGCTATTAGATAAAAAGTAATACTAATTGTTAATTCTTCAAGCACCTGGGCCTCGTTTTCTTGTACTTAATGGGATAAATTTAAGTTTCTGTCCGCCTATTTCACGGTTATAAAGAAGGAGGCTTTGGGCGGGTAATTTAGCCTCAAACTGAGGGCGATAATAAGCACTCGGTTGATGATCGGTTGAAATGGACAAGTTCTCCTTTGTTAGAACTAGATCACGCCGACGATATTTAGCACACTCATAATTTAACCCCATAGCCAGCGCATCATACGGGCACGACTCCACGCAAAGACCGCAGAAAATGCACCGCCCGGTATCTACTTCAAATTTATCAACAATATACTTATTGTCATCATCTTTATGAGTCATCAGCTGGATGTTACCCTGGGGACAGGCTTTAGTGCATGTTCCACAACCGGTGCATCTATCCGGAAACCATACCAGTTCATTACCTCTAATTCGTTTCGAGGTGTGAAGCTTTTCTTCAGGATACTGGACGGTAATGGGTGGCCTGAAGAGATGCTTAAAAGTTAGCGCCATACCTTTGGCTATGCCGATACCGTAGCGCTCAAACTTCAACTCTGCCACCCCCTAAAGTAAAAAGCCTTGAAAATAGCAATATCAGAACTGCGGCTAAGGCAAAATTGAGCATCACCATAGCCCACTGTAGTGAATGCGGTATAATCAAGACTTCAATCGCAATAAGAATAAGATTTATCACTGCCATAGGAAGCATGCCTTTCCATGCAAATGACATTAACTGATCTACACGCAGTCTCGGCAGAGTAGCCCTCATCCATACTATCAGGCTGAACACCAGCATAACCTTTATGAGAAACCACAGGATGGGCGGCAGTAACGGCCCCTGCCACCCTCCAAGAAATAGTGTCGTAATTACGCCTGCATAGGCCAGCGCCACGCCATATTCTCCGAGATAAAACATGGCAAATTTCATCCCGGAGTATTCTATATGATATCCGGCAACTATCTCAGAGTCAGCTTCTAATAGGTCAAAAGGACAACGGTTCATTTCAGCCAGAGCACCCAGAAAGAAAATAATAAAACCGAGAGGTTGTAAGAACACATACGGTATATTTTGAGTCTCTACAATTTTTATCATAGAAAATGATCCTGCGACAATAGCGACTCCGACAAGCGATAGTACGACAGGTAATTCATAACTCACCATCTGGGCAATAGCACGCATACCGGATATCAGAGAATACTTGTTTGCTGAAGCCCAGGCAGCCATAAAAATACCGAGTATAGATATCGAGCTGATGGCTATCACATAAACGGCACCGACATTTAAATCTACCAGTATTGCCCCTTCGCTTAAAGGAATTACAGCGAAAAGCATGAGAATAGGGACGAAGACTACTATGGGAGCAAGAAAATGTAATATTTTATCGGCCTTTTCTGGCACTATATCCTCTTTTAACAATATTTTAACTGCCGTCGCAATTGGTTGAAATATTCCTTCTGGACCACAGCGGTTTGGGCCAGTTCGAATTTGAAAACGCCCGAGAAAACGTCGTTCCCACCATATAAATACGATGACTACGGTCAGGACAAACGCTATTATGACGACAATCCCTGTTATTGCTGGAACAAGATAGGCAGCCCAACCGGGCCATCCCATCGACACAAGCCAGATTTTAAATTGATCAAGCAGATTCATCAGCGGTCTATTTCTCCAAGTACAACATCAATGCTTCCAAATATAATAATGAGATCGGCTACTTTCCAGCCCTTAACCATATCTCTCAATGCCGTAATATTTATTAAGGTAGGCGGATAGATATGCAGACGGTATGGGGCTATAGAGCCATCGCTAACAATATAGAATCCGAGGTTGCCCTTAGGCGCTTCAATATATCCATAAGCTTCGCCTTTGGGGGGTCTTATATATAGGGGGACATCGGCACGAATAGGCCCCGTATCGGGGATTTGCTTCAATGCCTGTTCAACAATTCTGATACTCTGTCTGATTTCCTGCATTCTTACCCAATATCGGTCATAGCAATCGCCGTTCTGACCAATGGGGATTTCAAAATCGAATCTGTCATAAATGGAATACGGGTTCATTTTCCGGATATCCCATTTAACACCGCTGGCTCTTAATACAGGACCGCTTGCACCAATATCTATTGCCGTCTCTCTGGGTAATATGCCAACTCCTTTTGCGCGGGCCAGCAATATTTCATTGGTAGCCAGTAACTGATCATACTCATCAACGTATCTGGGCATCTCTGCAATAAACTTCTTCATAGCTGGCATAAATTCGGCAGGAACATCCTGGCTCAATCCGCCGATACGCATATAGTTATACAGAAGACGCTGCCCTGATACCATTTCAAACAGATCAAGTATCTTCTCTCTTTCTCTCCACATATAGAGTACCGGTGTCATCATCGCACCGAGATCATTAAGGAAGAATCCCACCGCCATCAGGTGGCTTGATATCCTCATGACCTCCGCAAAAATAACACGCAGGTATTCTGCTCTTTCAGGAACCTTAATGCCGGCAAGTTTTTCAACAGCCATGCAATAAGCAAGGTTATTCGTCATCGAAGATAGATAATCAAGCCTATCGGTAAAGATAATATTCTGAGTATATGTACGGCCCTCTGCTAACTTCTCAATACCCCTGTGCAAATAACCGATGACCGGTTCAACATCAACAACTACCTCTCCATCCAGCATCACTCTCATTCGAAAAACACCATGTGTGGACGGATGCTGAGGTCCTATATTAAGATAGAAAGGCTCTGTTTTTATTGGCATTATAGATAATCCCTCCGAAGAGGATGACCCTTAAATCCTTCCCACAGCAGTAATCGCTTTAATTCCGGATGTCCCTCAAATCTGATACCGAACAGGTCATAAATTTCACGTTCCTGATAATATGCTGCCCGCCATACAGGTGTTAATGACGGAGCAGTTGGGTTTTCACGATCTGAACAACGCGTTTTGACAATTAAACTGTGATTGTATTTCAAAGAAACAATTCGGTAGACAAGTTCAAAATAATCAAGGTAATCCACGGCCGTAACAAAGGTAAGGTAATCGAATGCAAGCTCAGGCGCATTTTTTAGGTACTCAGCTACTTTTAGCAAGCTTCCTTTATCTACAAGGATAGAACCTTTTTCACTTGAGATAACCGATCCGGGAAATATCTCGTTCAATTTTTTTTCGATTTCTGTTTCGTTTATAGCTACTGTCACTTAATCAAGCCCTTAAAAATACTGATTATTTTAAAGATAGATTGGGATTGTCGATAGTGCCCTTGATGATCTTAGCATGCAGTCTTGTTACACCGTAGAGCAACCCCTCCGGCCTGGGAGGACAACCCGGTACGTAAACATCAACCGGAATAATACGATTTATGCCGGGCACGACGCTATATGACTCTCTGAAAGTTCCACCACTTATAGCACACGCACCCATAGCAATCACCCATTTGGGCTCTGGCATCTGATCATAGACCATCCTCACCGCCGGCGCCATTTTCCACGTAAGTGTTCCGGCAACAATCATCAGATCGGCCTGCCTTGGAGACCAGCGGAATATGTCCATACCAAAACGTGAAGCATCAAACCGTGACGCCGCCATTCCTATCATTTCAAACGCGCAACAAGCCAGTCCAAACATCAAAGGAAATATGGAACGCTGCCTAGCCCAGGCGATAGCAGTATCAACCGTAGTTAGTAAAATATTACGACGTATTTCTTCGTCCAACCATTTATCGGGATCTGGAATAGGGTCAGTACACTTACTGATAAAAGTATTAATGATGTTGCCTTCAATTATATCGGATTCATCAGGGCTTAAGATTTCAGGCCTTATTATTTCCATTGGAGGGCTCCTTTGCGCCAGGCATAAATATATCCTATAAGTAATATCACTAAAAATACACCTACTGCAACAAGCCCACCTATACCGAGGTCTTTAATATTAACGGCCCATGGATAAAGAAAGATAGTCAACATATCCAAAAGCACAAATAATACGGCAAAAAAGTAATACCTGAAATTAAATTGAACCCATGTTTTACCTATTGTCTGCATTCCGCATTCGTATTGGCTAAACTTCACAGGATTTTTCTTGGTAGGTATGATCCGTATAGCCTGTAAAAGCTTGGGAATCAATGGAATGGTAACAGTAAATAGAACAGCGATTATAAGAAGGATACCTATATAACCGAACTGGGCTAACACTTCTGATATTCTCCTGCTATAAAAGCCGTTGGATAGTATATTACAATCGACTAACTACTGTCAAAACAATTTCGGTTGCTTGACTAATAAGCATGCAAACGTATTATAATTAGTGCTCGAATTGCAAAATATTATTTCATTGAAGTGTATATTTAACATCAGCCAAAATGCGTATTACAGGTGGTTCAGCTAAAGGACAAATACTCAAGACCATTCCCGGTATGTCGCTTCGGCCTACCACAGATAAGGTTAGAGAAGCCATTTTTTCCATGTTATTGTCCATTGCCGGCTCATGGAAAAGAGGGCTCGACTTATTTGCAGGTAGTGGCGCATTAGGAATTGAAGCGTTAAGCCGCGATATGCAATGGATAGATTTTGTCGACCAGAATAAAAAATGCTGTCAGGTTATCGAAGAAAATCTTAAGAAAACCGGGTTTAAGGACAGATCACATATATATTGCTGTTCGGTTAATAAAGCTCTTGGTTTTCTTGATAGTTGTTACGATCTGATCTTCATCGATCCTCCCTATGCTGATAGAACGTTAGGACAACTGATTTTTGAGATCGGGGCTAAGGAAATAGTTTCAGCTGATACCCTGATTTTAGCATCACATTCTTCGCGTTCACTACTCGAAAATCAATATGATACGTTAGTCAAATTAAAAGAGAAAAGGTATGGCGATACGTGTATCTCGATATACCGGAAGGAGGTTACATATTGACCGTAGCAATATACCCCGGTAGCTTTGATCCCATCACCAATGGACATCTGGATATAGTTAGAAGGGCATCTACTATTTTTGATAAGGTGGTTGTCGGGGTCTATGATATTCCCCAAAAATCGCTCCTTTTTACCGTCAATGAGCGTGTGGAACTGGCTAAAAAATCGGTCGAAGATATTAAAAATGTGGAGGTTGTAGCCTATTCAGGGATTACAGTTGAATTTGCCCGTAAAATCGGTGCTAAAGTTCTGGTGCGTGGCCTGCGTGCAAACTCGGATTTTGAACGGGAATTCGAAATGGCTCTGATGAATAAAAAATTAGCACCCGATATCGAGCTTATCTGCTTCATGGCGAATTTGAAATATCAGTTTCTGAGTTCGAGTCTATTAAAAGAAATTATCAAACTGGGTGGAAACATGGATGATATGGTTCCACCGCACGTTTGTGCTGCTCTAAAAAAGAAACTACTATATTAAATTAATTAAATTTTTTACCGGGAGGTTTTAGTTAGATGGCTTACAAAATAACTGATGACTGCATTAGCTGCGGCGCATGTGAAGCTGAATGTAAAAATGAGGCAATTAAAGAAGGAGAAACAATCTACAAAATTGATCCGGCTAAATGTACCGAGTGTGTTGGCTGGTTTGATAAACCTAAATGTGCCGAAGTTTGCCCGGTAGATTGCTGTATACCCGATCCGGACCATAAGGAAACAAAAGAACAGCTTCTGGAAAAGTGGAAGAAACTTCATCCGGGGAAAACACCTGCCTGATACAGGCATTTTTAGCACATTTGCTATATCCCTAATATGATAACTATCGAACCGGATTTATTGGAAATCCAGGGTAAAGAGCTTATTTTAGATGCCGGCTGTGGAAATGGCCGTCATATATGGCAAATTTGTAAGGTAAATAAAGGTACTTCTATTGCACTTGATATAGATATCAACAGCCTTCAGCGCGCCCGCTATATGTTACAGCAGATGGATGAAAAATCAGAAACAGCGGGCAACTGGCACTTAGTAGTCGGAAGTGTCACAACCTTTCCATTCGGAGACGCTTTTTTTCATAAGGTAATATGTTCCGAGGTACTTGAACATATACCGAATCTTGATAAGGCAATGTCTGAGCTTAATCGTGTGCTTAAGCCCGGTGGCATGCTCGCTATCAGTGTCCCGTCCTATTTTGCAGAGAAGATATGCTGGAAAATATCAAATGAATACCATAATACACCAGGAGGGCACATCAGGATTTTCAAACACATTGAGATTATAGACTTATTAGAAAGGTTTAACTTCAAAATCACAAAGGTCTGCTATAAGCATGCACTGCATTCAATTTACTGGTGGCTAAAGGGAGTCTTCGGTTTGAAGAACGATAGGGCATTTATTCCTTCCCAGTACTATAAATTTTTGGTTTGGGATATCTGCAATGGACACAGGTATACAAGATGGTTAGAAAACATCTTGAACCGGATTATACCGAAGAGCACAGTAATATATTGCCGCAAGCCGCTGTCATAACTGTCAGCATTTATTTCGAGCTGAGTTGTTTGGCTTTTTGATAAGCTGCTTCAACGGCGGTTATTATCAACGATCTTAAACCGCCGCTTTCCATCTGTAATAGTGCTACAGTAGTAGTACCTGCAGGCGAAGTAACCATATTCCTTAACTCAGCCGGATGTTTTGACAATTTCTCCATCATTTCAACAGAACCTGAAATCGTCTGCAGTACTAATTTTTGCGATATATCCCTGGATAAACCTATATGTACACCGGCATCTATCAAAGCTTCGATAAACAGAAAGATATAAGCTGGACCGCTTCCGCTTAAAGCCGTAGCCATATCCAGGTACTTTTCATCACTGAAGTAAAGCTCCTCACCAAACGAGGACAATATCATGCGTGCTTTTTCACGGTTTTTTGTTTCTAATTCTACTGTACCGGTCCATACAGTCATACCTTTGCCTATTCGGGCTGGAGTATTTGGCATAGACCTCACAACCTGATTGTAATTTAACTTAGTGCAAAGGTAATCTAACTTTATCCCGGCTGCTATGGAGATAAAAAGTTGAGCTTTAAATAGTCCTGTTATTTGCTGTAGAACAGATTCTACATCCTGAGGCTTAACCGCCAATATGACAACATCGGCTCGATCCAGAAAAGCCTTACAGTCACCCGTAGTGGTTACCCCGTATTTTTTCCCCAATCGATTACGTCTATCAGATAACATCTCACATACCGTAATCTCCTGATTTGAACATATTTTTTTACGGATAATCGCCTTTAAAATGGCCTCACCCATGGTGCCACAACCAATTAAATTTATACGCATCTATTTGCTCCTTTCTCCAAAAATCGCCCTGCCAATTCTTATCATAGTGGCACCTTCTTCGATAGCCACCTCGAAATCATCACTCATACCCATTGATAATTCTTTAAATTTGTAAAGATCATTTAATTGTTTTAGTTTCTTAAATATTGGCCGTACATCTTCGGGATTATTGGCTATCGGAGCCACTGTCATAAAACCCATTATCACAAGATTGGGCATAGTACTGATTTTACTGACAGCATATTCCAGCTGCTCAGGCAGAAAACCGTATTTGGTATGTTCGCCCGATACATTTACCTCAAGAAATACTGGGGTCTTTTTAAAAGATCTCTGGCTAACTTTATCCGCCAGATGAACAGAATCAATGCTATGTATTATGTCAAAAAGTTCAATAACAGTCTTTACCTTATTGGTTTGTAAATGACCGATAAAATGCATAGTTAAAACATTACGAATGTCCATGATTTCTGGAAATTTATTAATCGCTTCCTGTAGCCTGTTTTCCCCAAAATCCCTCAACCCACATTTATACGCGGCTCTGATGTAATCTGCCGAAAAATTCTTACTTACAGCTATTATTTTAATATCCTGTTTGTTTCTACCACTTCGGTTCGCAGCAACCTCAATTCGTTTATAAAGGGAATTTATATTTTCTGCAATAACCTGACTTACAGTATTTCTATTAATATTCACAACGCTCGATTATCTATTCGTAAATTTTTTCATCCTTAGCATTTGCTTCAGGCGCATCTTCTTCAACATCACGGATATTTCCCGATGATAATAACGTTTCTGAATAATATTCATGCTGGATAATAAGATTCATTATCTCACTTGTGCCGGTCCATATAATGGAAAGCCTTGCATCCCGCAGCATCTTTTCGATGGGATAAACATTGGTGTATCCTATGCCACCCACAATCTGCATGGCATTGTTTATAACTTCCCAAGCCGTTTCAGTTGCAAATTTTTTTGCCTCCGACACTAAGCGCCGTGTATAACCGGTACTGCCCAGTCTGTCAACTGCTGCAGCGGCACCATATATAAGAGCTCTGGCTGCATCCAATTTGGTAATACTTTCGGCCACTTTGAAACTTACTCCTTCAAATTCGCGGATTTTCCTACCAAAAGCTTTGCGCTTATTGCTATATCTGGTAGCTATTTCGAGTGCCGCTCTCGCCATACCGATTGCACCCGCCGCTGATGTCATCCTTTCCGGTATCATCATTTGATTGAATACTTCGGCTCCACGATTGAGTCCTAGAATAAGATTATCTTTTGGAACTTTTACATCTTTAAATACCAGACGTCCGGCTCCTCCTCCGCGGGTCCCCAGTAATCCATATAAATATTTAGCTTCAACACCAGCATCACGCTCCACGATAAAAGCACTGATGGATTTATCACCACTAATATCTGTACGCGCATAAACGAGGAATATATCCGCACCCTCGGCTCCAACGATAAAACGCTTTTGTCCATTTAAAATAAAGTAATCGTCTTTTTGGACAGCCGTAGTAGTCGCACCAAAAAAGTCTGAGCCACCTCTTGGCTCCGTTAAACCCTCTGCACAGAATATCCTGCCTTTTAACAACGGCTCAAGGTATTTTGCTTTCTGTTCTAACGTGCCAAAAACATCCAGAGCTTCGCCGACGATACTGACAAGAGAAAATAGACAACCGAGTGACATACCCAGAACACCGATTTCTTCCAGTGCAATTATCTCATCACACCATTTAAGTCCCCTTCCGCCAAACTGAGGAGAAAATCTCAGACCGAGTAACTTACTTTGTGCCAGATTAACAACATATTCTTTCGGATATTTTATTCTGTCCGTATCCATATCAAGCAGCAGTTGCTTGGGTACAGACTTAACGAATTTTCTCACCTCGTCACGTAAAGCCTTCTGTTGATCCGTCATCAATGCTTCCAACATGAATTTTTCTCCTGATAGCAAACTTTCATGACCGGTCTGCTTATTTGACTACCAAATTTAATAGTTTCCCAGGTACATAAACCGTTTTAATTATATTTTTGCCTTCAATATAGGCCTTGACACGCGGCTGGGCAAAGGCAAGCTCTTTGGCCATTTTCTCCGTAATATTTACAGGCACCATCAACTTATCACGGACTTTGCCATTGATCTGGATAACAAGGGTTACTTCCTCATCGCTGGCCAATTCACGATTCCATACTGGCCATTGCTGATTATGAATGCTATATTCATAACCAGACTGAATCCATAGCTCTTCTGCCAGATGAGGCGCTGAAGGAGCAAGCATAAGCAACAGGTTCCTGAGCGCCTCTTTCCATACATCAATTGATACAGAACCCGCTTCGAGAACCTTGCTAAGAAGATTAGTATATTCCATCAGAGCTGCCAGCATGGTATTAAAACGAAAACGCTCCATATCCTCCGATACCTTCCTGATGGTCTTATGCATAAACCGGATACATTCTTTTTCTGTATCACCATCTCTAGATTTCAAAAGATAATCTGCAGTTACCAGATTCCAGATACGATTAAGCCACCGGTACATACCTACTATGCCGTTGTCATTCCAGTCGCCTCCCAGTTCCCACGGACCAACAAACATCAAATAAGTCCTTACAGAATCTGCACCCAGGTCTTTAACATACTCATCTGGAGTAACAACATTTCCCTTCGATTTGCTCATTTTCTCACCCTGACAAACTATGATGCCCTGGTTAAAAAGCTTAATAAATGGTTCATCGAAAGGTACCAGCCCAATATCCCTTATAGCCTTGATAAAAAACCGAGCGTAAAGCAAATGCATATTGGCATGCTCTGCACCACCGGTATAGAGGTCAACAGGCATCCAGTATTTCATTTTCTCCGGATCAAATGGGAATTTATCAAAATGCGGGCTGGTATACCTCAGAAAATACCATGAAGAACACATAAACGTGTCCATAGTGTCGGTTTCCCGCTTTGCAGGCGAATTACATACAGGACAATGCGTATTAACAAAGGATTCGCAATACTTCAGAGGTGATTCCCCTGTAGGTTTAAATTGAGCTTCCGGAGGGAGTAATACCGGCAGGTCCTCCTCAGGCACCGGTACTGTTCCGCATTTATCACAATATATTATCGGAATAGGAGCACCCCAGTACCGCTGGCGGGAGATCAACCAATCCCTGAGTCGATAGGTGATTGTTTTTCCACCCCAACCCTTATCGGCGAGGTAGTCGCATATTGCAGATTTCATTTCCTCATTTGACAACCCGTTGAATCGCTCCGAATTGACCATAATTCCGCTGCCGGTATGCGCCATCTTCAGCTCTCCGCCATCCCAGTTGTCCGGTGCAACTACAACCCTTATAGGAATACCGTACTTTTTAGCCATATCAAAATCACGCTGATCATGAGCCGGTACACCCATTACAGCTCCAGTGCCGTATTGCGGTAAAACGTAATCCGCTATATATATAGGGACTCTCTCACCGTTTACCCTGTTTATAACATAACTTCCCAGAAACACACCTGTCTTTTCTCCCTCTTCTGAGGTTCTTTCAAATTCAGTTTGTCGTTGAGCTCTTCGGATATATTCTTCGACCTCTTTTTTCTTTTCCGGCACTGTAAGTGCGGGTACAAGAGGATGTTCGGGAGCTAAAACAAAAAAGGTGACTCCAAACACTGTATCCGGTCTGGTGGTAAAAACTTTTATCTCCTTTTCTTTAATTTCAGGATGGTCGAGTGCAAAGGAGATCTCGGCGCCATAACTTTTTCCTATCCAGTTGGTCTGCATGGTGCGTATACGCTCGGGCCAATCTATATCCTTATACTCGAGTAATTCTTCGGCATACTTAGTTATTCTGAAAAACCACTGCTCAAGTTGTTTTTTTTCAACTATACTTTCACAACGCCAGCAGACACCATCACCCACCACCTGTTCATTGGCAAGTACAGTCTGGCATTTTGGGCACCAGTTTACCGCCGCTATTCCCCTATAAGCCAGTCCTGCTTTATAAAGCTTCAAAAAAAACCATTGCGTCCATTTATAATATTCAGGCAGACATGTGATAACCTCACGGCTCCAGTCGTATATCGCACCTATAGATTTCAATTGCCTTCTCATGTTTTCGATATTCTTCATGGTCCATTCGGCAGGGTTTATACCCGTTGCAATTGCTTTATTTTCAGCTGGTAACCCAAAAGCATCAAAACCTACCGGGTGCAATACGTTGAAGCCCTGCATTCTTTTGTAACGAGCATATACATCCGATGGCGCCATTGCATACCAGTGGCCAATATGTAAATCTCCGGAAGTATAAGGAAACATGGTCAGTGCATAGTATTTAGGCCGGGGATCATTTTCACCAACCTCATATAAATGATCACGTGCCCATTTTTCCTGCCATTTCTTCTCAATTTCTTGTGGATTATACTTTATTGATGCTTTCATAATGTTGAAAATTTTAACCTCTGTGGATAGTACCGTCAATATCGTATTATAATTCTCCCATATTATTAAACGATTTTCGCAATTCTGGCATCTGGTATTATTAAATTATTTAATATCTAAATAATTAAACCGTTAGCAATAAAGGAATGACTAGAGATAAATTTCGAAACCTTGTTTTAAAAGTAATATCCGAACTGCCGGATGAATTTAAAGGCCTACTTGAAAATGTCGATATCGTTATCGAAGACTGGCCCACGCGCCGACAACTGAAAAACGCGGGAGTAATCCGACGCTCAGATCTTTTAGGACTTTATGAAGGAGTACCCAGAACTGTCAGAGATCAAAGCTACAATATGGTTTTACCGGATAAGATCTCTATCTTTCAAAAACCTATTGAGTTGCAATGCCGCAGTTTAAAACAGCTAAAGATAGAAATTGCAAGAACCGTAAAACATGAAATCGCACATCATTTCGGATTAAGCGACGCGCAACTTGATAAAATTGAAAAACAATACTACAGGTAATTACTATTGATTTACACACCATTTTAGAGTAGAGTATTACAAAGATTAGATTATGTTATCACCATCTACTATTATATATAGATTTTGGGAGGCTAAATTTTAATGAAAAGGTTGCTTATGTCACTTCTAATTACCTTCCTGATAGTAATGCTCACGGCTATGATAACACCTTCAATAGCAAATGCTATGAATGAACCATCATCTATGCTCAAGGAATTATCAAATGGGCGTCCGTCGGTAATAGCTGAACAAGATATCACACAATCGTATATTCTGCCTGCCGATAATGCAACACCTCTTCCGCAGGGATTAGCGCTTACAAAAGGCACACCTTTTATATCTCCCGCCGATATCAAAGTCGGTGATCTGGTCACAGTCAAGATAAAGGCCTCTAACAGCGGAGCAAGTGCGATCAATCATCAGCTATCTTTGCTCATTAACGGGAAGGCTGTAAGTAATCCCCAGCAAATATCGGTAGGACCAGGAGAGACTAAGGATATTACATTCCAATTTACAGCAGAAACAAGCGGCGCAAATACTATAACGATTGGAAATTTAACAGGCACATTTAATGTCGGCAGCGGCTCATTTTTTGATTCTTTCCCTCCCTATCTATGGGCCTTTTTGGGGATTGTACTCGGTGTTATAGTGTTAATGATTGTCCTGCTGGTGATGAAACCCAAGAAAAAAGCTGTTACATCTCCAGACCAGATCAGAAAGGCAACAAAAGTAAAGGGCAAGCCTGCTAAAGGAGGAATTCAGGAATCGCATCCCGGTATTCCCGGTCAGCCTCCGCGCCCGAGTATGACAGGTATGCCCGAAGGTGTTCTTTTCGGCATGCAGCCCCAGCAGGGCGCATCGGGAGCTGGACAGGAAATGGGTGGTCCCGGCATGCAAGCACCCTATCAGGGAATTGGCCAACCGCCTATGCAGGGTACTTTTCAACAGCCACAGCAGCCCAGTATGCAACCTCCTTTCCAGCAACAGCCACAGCAGCCCAGTATGCAATCTCCTTTCCAGCAACAGCCACAGCAGCCCGGTATGCAGCCTCCTTTCCAGCAGCAGTCAATGCAGCCGCCTATCCAAACGGCACAGCAGCCACCCTACCAGCAGGGGCCTTTTCAGGGTCCCCCCGGTATGGGACAATTTGGCGGTCAGGCCAGACCACAATCCCCAATGACCACCCCCCAAACCGGCGGGTCCCAGTTTTCGCAGCAATCCCAGACGGGTCCAGGTAGAGCACCAACACCACCACCCCTACAGGCTATACCCGGACAGCCACCATTCCCCCAAGGGCCATTTGATATGCAACCCTCTCCGCAACAACAGATGCCACCACAGCCCATGCCACGTGTACCTTTATCAAGCCAGGGACAATCACCCATTCCGCCGGGTATGCCAGCCATGCCCCCCGGAGTAATGCAACCAGCTTTCCCGGGAGGATATCAGCAAGCCGGGATGCCCAAGTTTTCAGTTAGCAATCTGACAATTACACCCAGCAAAGTAAAGGTCGGAGAGCCTGTTAATATAAGTGTTATCGTATCCAACAACGGAATGCAAACAGGTAAATACAGCGTTGTATTAAGAATCGGTGGCGTGGTAGAAAATATAACCGATATTACTTTACCACCCGGTGCGAGCCAGACAGCGAGTTTTACCGTTGTCAAGGACACGCCAGGTGATTATTATGCCGATATCGATGGAATCGGAGGTTTCTTCACAGCAATACCACTCGCTCCACCATTTTTTACCGTGAGCAATTTTGCTATAAATCCAGAAAGAGTAAGACAGGGACAACCGGTAACGATTTCTGCTACGATTACAAACACCGGTGAACTGCCAGGTTCACATACCCTCATTCTAAGAATTAAAGGTCTTGCAGAAAGCCAGCAGGAGGTAACGCTGAGTCCGGGTAAATCACAAAATATCGAGTTCCAGATCGTTAAGGATACACCGGGGTTTTATCCCGTATCACTAGAAAATTGGACCGGAAAATTTGTAGTTGAGATGGACTGGACGGGTTGAAAGGCTTATATACTGCGCCATTCTACAGTAATTCTTGATCCGTCTTGATAAGCTGGTCTGTATCCTTCAAATAATCGATATATAAAATGCCATTCAGATGGTCAATCTCATGCTCAAGGCATTGAGCCAACAGGTCAGTAGCTTTAATTCGTACTAATTTACCTTTACGATCCTTAGCCTTGGCCTTAATCAGCTCCGACCTGGTTATCTCCGCTTGGTATCCAGGAATACTAAGGCATCCTTCTATAACATTTCTTTCCCCCTTCCTATCAATAATTTCTGGATTAATCAATGCCATAGCTTCATCATCCGGAATCTGGATAACGATTATACGAAGGGGAACACCAATCTGAACTGCTGCAAGGCCCACACCATGGGCCTCCTGCATAGTTTCAATCATATCATCGATCAACTTCTGTATCGATTTATCTATAATGCTGACCCTTTTTGATTTTTGCCTTAATATCGGATCCGGGTTAATGCGGATTTTCAGCTTTGCCATGATTTATAATTATACAATACCTACTGGATCTACATCTATAATCCATCCCCGTGAAAGATTAATCCCGTCAAATAATGTCTGAATGTCACGACCCAGCAAAATCAACTGCATCTGGTATTTCCCGCGCAAACGATAAACAAAGGCCGGAGCAGGACCGATTATCCTCGTACTCACATCACCAATCGAATCAAGCACTTTTTTTATGGCGCTAGCCACCTTTTGCGTCTCAGCAAGGCAACGTTCTTCATTCGAACTGGTATAAATCAAGCGTATCATCTTATTAAAAGGCGGATAGCCAAAATATTTCCTGTATCTTATTTCTTCATCATAAAATCCCTTATAGTCATGGTTGGCTGCAAATTTAACTGCATAGTATTCGGGATTAAAAGTCTGAATAATTGCCTTTCCTGCTACGATTCCACGCCCTGCTCTACCCGCAACCTGGCACAGTAACTGAAAAGTCCTTTCCCCCGCTCTAAAATCGGGAAGATTTATATTTACATCGGCACTGATAACACCAACTAATGATACTCCGGGAAAATCCAGCCCTTTGGCTACCAGCTGTGTACCTATTATTATATCTACCGACTTCGTCCTAAAAGATTTTAAAATTGCCTCATAATCTCGAGGATGTGCTACAGCATCGCTATCCAATCTTATAATCGTTACAGACGGGAAAAATCTCCTGCACTCATGTTCCACAGCTTCAGTACCTATACCTAAATATTTCAATTCTTCACTCAAACAAATCGGGCACTTTTTTAAAAAAGGATAACTTTTCCTGCAGTGATGGCAAACCAATTTTTTGCTGGAAGCGTGATATGTAAGTGATCCTGTACATCTTTTGCACATGGCCACATAACCGCAATTATCACAACGAATAAACGTAGCCACACCGCGTCGGTTGACAAACAATACAACCTGCTGATGCGCCTTCAAAGAATCTTCCATCTCTTTTTTTAGTAAACGACTGAATATACTGTGATTGCCCGCCTTATATTCATCTCCCATGTTTATAACAGTAACTTCAGGCTGTGATTCGGCACCCAGTGGAGTCGCCCTGCCCTTTAATTCAATCAGCCGGTATTCGTCTTTTAAAGCTCTGTAATACGTCACTATATCCGGCGTGGCACTGCCTAAAATCAGAATTGCCCCCGTCAATCTGGCTAATTCAACCGCAACTTCGCGTGTATGATACCTGGGCGACTTATCGGTCTGCTTATACGACCATTCGTGTTCCTCATCTATAATTATCAGTCCCAATTCCGGTTGTGGAGCAAAAATGGCACTGCGAGCTCCGATGACCACATCTGCATCTCCGTTATATATTCTATACCACTCGTCATATTGTTCTCCCCGAGTAAGTCTGCTGTGCAATACGGCTACCCTACCGGGGAAACGCGAAAAGAAACGTTCGATCATCTGGGGAGTAAGAGAAATTTCGGGAACAAGGCAAATCCCTTTTTTCCCTTTCTTAAGCGTTTCTTCAAGTGCATGTAGGTAAATTTCGGTTTTCCCACTTCCAGTTACACCGTGCAAAAGGAAAATATTACCATTGCCATTTTCCGCCTTACTACTTGATGAAGTATGAATGATCTTCCATGCAGCCTCCTGGTCCTCGGTAAATTTAACTGGTAACTCCAGGGAAAAATCGCACTTCATTAGAGGATCACGTCTGAGCAATTTAGTCTGCTCCGCGATTAGCCCCTTTGAGATCAGAGCCTTTATGATAGAATAATCAAATTTGTATTTACCGCATATATCTGATGACGGCAAAGGCTCACGGGCTGCCAGCAGCATTTCAATTAGATCGGCCTGTTTTAGAGCTCTTTTTTCTCTTAACTGCGATATCCATCTTTCGGCTTCTTCCACCGAAATATTCAATGCGAAATACCTTGCATATTTAGGTTTTATGGCATCATTTTGTTCAAAACCAGGAGGAAGCATAAGAGCAACCGATTCAAATAGAGGAGCCATATAGTACCGGGAAATCCATTTAGTCAGCTTAATGCGTTCCTGCGAAAGCAAAGGGAATGGGCTGATTACATCTTTAATATCGCGAGTATCTTCAATAGGGCTGAAATCTGTAAGATCGAGTATTATCCCTTTTAATACCCTCGATCCGAAAGGAACCCATACGGCCTGACCGGGTATTACCTCCAGATTTTCAGGAATCGAATAAGTAAACGAATGACGGTAGCTACCGGGTGCATTAACAGCTACCTCAGCATATTTCATTTACCCTCTATTTTGTTTCTGAATCTTCTGTTATACCGGATTCGCCTGCAGCTTCACCCTCTAAAACTTGCTGGGATTTTTCTGCAATTGCTTCTCTTCTTTCTTTAAGCCGTGCTTCCTTGGTACTCAATCGCCTTATATAGTAAAGCTTACTGCGTCTCACTTTTCCATGGCGAACGATCTCGATCTTTTCAAGTAGGGGGGAAGCAAGAGGAAAAGTATGTTCTACTCCCACTCCTGAGGTCACCCGGCGCACAGTAAAATTACCGCCAGTGGCATTTCTGCTTATCTTTATCACCAGCCCAGGGAAAACCTGTAACCGTTCCCGATTCGCCTCTTTAACTTTGAAGCTGACCCTCACATTGTCGCCAGCAGCCAGCACCGGCAATTTCGGATTTATCCTGTTTTTTCCCAAAGATCTAATATCCATTGCTGTAAACCTTTCCTTAATATAATATCATATTCAATTTGATTATTCTTTCATATCAATCCGCGTGATCGTAGAAACTCCAATTCGCTTTTTGAAAGCTCAGCTTTTTTTAAAAGATCAGGTCGCCTGATCGCAGTTCTAAGTAGCCTCTGTTTTCTTCTCCACAAACTAATTTCCCGGTGATTTCCCGATAGCAGTACGTCGGGAACTTTCAACCCATTATATACAGCAGGTCTTGTATAGTGGGGATACTCAAGCAAATTATTCAGATGTGACTCTTCCACAAGCGAACAATTCGAGCCCACAACACCCGGCAGTAATCTCACTATACAATCGATAATCACTATAGCTGCAGGCTCACCTCCGGTTAATAAATAGTCGCCAATGCTTATCTGATCTGTTGCCAGATTTTCAGCTACTCTTTCATCTATACCCTCGTAATGACCGCAAATCAGTATTATATTACTTTTTTTTGCTAATTTGCCAGCCAGCTCTTGAGTAAAAAGCCTTCCCTGAGGAGTAAGCAAAATAATCGTAATATCTTCCTTTCCTGAATCAGCTTTAATCCACTCGACACCTTCGAAAATGGGTTCCGGTTTCATAACCATGCCTGCACCACCACCGTAAGGATAATCATCAACCGTATGATGCCTATCATGAGTAAACGACCGTATATTATACAGCCTGATATCGACAAGGTTATTTTTTATACTCCTGCCTATGATGCTGTGTTCAAGATATCCGGCAAATACTTCAGGAAATAAAGTCAGAACATCAATGCGCAACATCTAACCCGATTACTCAAGAATTTCAGAAAACAGAAGGCTATTTTATCACATATCACCGATCTATAAAATCCGGTCAACATACACGAAAAATAAATGATTAAATTAAAACACTATATATAGTATTTTTTAATTTCATATTTACCAATTATTGTATTAAATCAAAAAATATCGGCAATTCCAGACACTGTTTTCAGGTAATAAATCATAAAGTTTTAATTGAAATGCTATTGACAAGTGGTGAAAAATGAGGTAATAATGGGACATAGTGGTAAAAAGTGGTAAAAAATGGTGAAAAATCATGGTGATCAGTGATAACCGTGAAAAACTGCTTAATCAAGATATGTTCGATTATTTAAGGGAAAACGAGTTTATAGGTTTGAGATTGCGGTTGCTTTTATTCTGGGGAAAGCACCCACAGGCTAAATTCAACTTTGATGGAATCGCCCATTTTATTGCCACCACACGCTGTCATTTAAAGGAAATGCTTAAAGAATTTATCGATAAGGGTATTGTTAATGAAGAGTATTGTGAGAGCGGTGTGGCCCATTATTGCCTAAACCAAGACCACCAATTGAGTCAGCATATACAGGAATTAGCTGAACTTGATTGGGGCAAAATCAATTATCTGGAAGAAGTGTTAGGTCAAAAGACTCTGACTACGCTTATCAGCGCGGGATAAATATATGTTTGTAGGTGAATACGAATATAAAGTCGATAATAAAGGCCGGTTGCCGCTTCCACCAAAATATCGCCGCGAGATTGCTGATGGCCTGGTTCTGACAATAGTGGCGGACAACTGCATTACCGCATATACAAAGTCAGAATGGGACAAAATACTGGCGAGCCAGGCACCTACGGGCTTTTTAATGTCCGATAGCCAGAGAAAATTGAACCGTTTTATTTTTAGCAATGCCAATGAGGTCTCCATCGATAACCAGGGCAGGATTGCACTTCCTGCAACACTGCGAGAGCGGTGCGGTATAGGTGATGAAGCCGTAATCGCCGGCGTCAATAACTATTTTGAGATCTGGAATGCAGAGCAATGGAAAAAAGATCGCATAACGGCTGATGAAGCGCGTCAGTTAGCAGATGAACTGGAGAATAAGAGATGAGCCTTGCTGTTGCTAATTTGGGTCACACCCCTGTTTTGGTTGATGAAGTTCTGACGGCTTTAAATGTAAAGCCCGGTAAACGTTATATCGATTGTACACTTGGTAGCGGAGGGCACGCACTCGCGATATTATCAAAATGTCAACCCGGCGGCGAATTACTCGGCATCGATGCGGATCCGGAAGCTATCAAGATAGCCCAGCATAATCTTTACGACTATTTTGAAAGCACCATCATTATTAATGAAAATTTTTACAATCTGGAAAGTATATGTCGGGAAACCGGTTTTAATTCTGTGGACGGCATCCTCTTCGATCTTGGTCTTTCGTCTCTTCAACTGGAAAACTCCGAGCGGGGATTTAGCTTCCTGCGCAGCGGCCCCCTGGATATGAGATTTAATCCTGATGAAAAACTCACCGCAGCCGACATAGTTAATAAAATGCCCGAAGACAAGCTGGCAAAACTCATATTGATTTATGGTGAAGAGCCAAACGCAAATCGAATTGCCCATAACATCGTGCGCAACAGGCCCATCAACGACACCGCAGAGCTTGCAGATATAGTTTCCAATTCTGTAAGTCAGTCCAGCGGGAAAATTCACCCTGCTACAAAAACTTTTCAAGCCCTCCGCATTGCAGTAAATCGCGAACTGGATCACCTGACTTCAGCACTTGAACAAAGCATCAGACAGCTTGCTCCTGCAGGACGTCTGGTAGTAATCAGTTACCATTCGCTGGAAGATCGGATTGTTAAAAACTTCATGCTGAGAGAAACAAAGGCCTGTATCTGTCCTGCGGATATACCGGTATGTTGCTGTCATCATCAGCCAACACTGGTGCTATATGATCGCCATCCGATTACTCCAACGGAATCTGAAATCGCTAAAAATCCGCGCAGTCGGAGCGCCAAGCTTCGCATAGCGGAAAAAATATAAAAACAGGAGGCAAAGAAAAATGGTAGGAGCGAAAAGACTCGGAACCATAATGGGCAACGACAGACGGTTGCTGGCTATTTTCAGCGGTATGGTTTTCGATGGAATTGTTTTCATAAGTCTGATAATCGCTATAACCATCCTTTACTTCTTGTAACCTGTAACAGCAATAGCGACGATAAAAAATCGGTAAAGCATAAAATCTAAGGAGGCATGGAATAATGGCAAAAAGATTAATCACAGGTATCGATGTTGGCACCACCAAGATCTGCACTATAGTAGCCACGCTTGACTCTGCAGGCGCTCTTCAGGTCCTTGGTGTTGGCCAGGTACCCAGTCATGGTCTGCATAAAGGCATGGTTGTAAACGTGGAGGAGGCCAGGGATTCTGTCGCTGAATCCGTTAAGCGAGCCGAACAGGCAAGCGGTGTAAAAATCGAATCGGCCTACATCGGCGTCACCGGCAGGCACATCAGTTCACTAAACAGCCACGGCGTTGTGGCTATACCCAGGGCAGATAGACTGGTCAGGCCGGATGATCTGCAACGCGTTTTAGCTTCAGCCAAGAATATTAACATCCCTGACGACCGAAAAATCCTGCACCAGATACCCCGAGGCTACATGCTTGATACACAGGAAAAGATCAAAAATCCGGTCGGTATGCATGGGTTTCGGCTCGATGTTGAAACGCACATCATCACAGCTTCGACTGCATCCGTGCAAAATCTGGTTAAATGTGTGCGCAGCGTAGGTGTAGAAATCGATGATCTTGTCCTCGAACCGCTTGCCAGTGGAGAAGCCGTACTGACACCCGAAGAAAAGGAAATTGGTGTCATCATGGCTGATATAGGAGGCGGAACTACTGACATAGCTGTCTTTAAAGACGGCAGTATTTACCATACCTCTATCATTCCGGTAGCCGGCTATCAATTCACAAGTGATCTTTCCATCGGTCTGGGACTTCCATTCGAGATAGCAGAAGCTATGAAGAAAAAATACGGCAATGTTTATCCCGAAACGGGATCGAAAGATGAAGGATCAACACTTACGGTGGAAGATGGCCATAGTGTTTCATATAAGGATCTGTGCAACATACTTCGTGATCGCATGGAGGAGTTGTTAAGGTTAATACTGCTTGAAATGCCTGATACAAGCTACGCTTCGCTTGCACCTGCAGGCCTGGTCATAACAGGCGGTGGAGCCAAGATGAACGGTCTGGAAGCCCTTGCACGTGCAACCATCAGGATACCCACCAGAATCGGTGAACCAATGGGCGTTTACGGAATCACCGATGTTCTTCATGATCCGGCCAATGCCACCGGTGTGGGCCTGTTGCTCTGGTCAATTAAAACCGGAGGTAAGCCGACATGGGAAGGAAAGGGCAATGGCAACGGCAGTGGCAAACAGGCAGGCCAGATCAACAATATCGTCAACTTACTCAAGAAATTCTTCAGTGCGTGAAAAAATAAATTAATCAAAAATAGATAGCAGGAGGTATTAAAATCGATGTCAAAATCAATGTTTTCAACAGCACCGGCAAAAATAAAGGCTATTGGCTGCGGCGGCGGCGGATCTAACGCCATAACACGTATGGTCCGTGAAGGAATCAAAGGTGTAGAGTTCATCTGCATGAACACGGATGCTCAAGCTCTGGCATTAGCCGAAGTACCCGTACGTGTTCAACTGGGCGAAAAGCTCACCCGTGGTCTCGGTGCCGGTGGTGACCATAACGTCGGTCGAAAATCAGCAGAAGAAAGCCGCCAGGCAATTCAAGAAGTAGTTGCCGGCGCGGATATGGTCTTCATAACAGCAGGTATGGGCGGCGGAACCGGCACAGGCAGTATCCCCATAGTTGCTGAAATCGCTAGGCAATCAGGTGCATTAACTATAGCAATCGTAACCAAACCATTCTCATTCGAAGGCGCTCGACGTATGAAGGTAGCCGAAGAGGGCATCCTCCAGCTCTGCGACAAAGTCGATACACTGGTCATTATCCCCAATGACCGCATACTCGAACTCTGCGATCAGAAAACAACCGTAGATAACGCATTCAGGCTGGCTGACGATGTACTCAAGCTTGGTGTCCAAGCCATAGCTGAGGTCGTCACAGTACCCGGCCTTATAAACCTCGATTTTGCAGATATCCGAGCGATAATGAAAAATTCGGGACCGGCCTGGATGTCGGTCGGGCACGGCAAGGGCGCTAACCGCGCGGTGGAGGCCGCCAAGGCCGCTTTAGCCAGCCCATTACTGGACGTTTCGATCAGCGGATCCAAAGGCGTCCTGTTCAATGTAACCGGCGGCAGCAACCTTACGCTTTTCGAATGCAATGAAGCAGCTGACGTGATAGCCCAATCCGTCGATCCGGATGCCAATATAATCTTCGGCGTTGTATTTAACCCACAACTCGAAGATGAGGTACAGATAACAATTATCGCCACAGGATTCACCGCACAATATGGCTCTGGCGTACCTACAGAGGTAGAACTGCGCAGATTACTGCGGGGTGCAACCGAAGATAGTCTCGATGTCCCCGCCTTCTTAAGGAGGGGCTCGCGCTATCCCAATGCGCAACCGGCGGCACCACGCGCCGCGGCAGATATGAGCAGAATACCTCGGTAAACAGTCGCAATTTTGCGCTGCGTAATAAAGCCGGGCAAAATAATTTTGCCCGGCTTTATTATGTCTCCTTAACCATTGACTGAAACTATATCTTGTGTTAATATCCGATTAAACCACATAGTGTTGTGTCGAAATGAAGTGTCCTGTTTGTGGTGGCTCAGAATCAAAGGTCATCGACTCTCGCAATCTTGGAAATGAGATTAGGCGAAGAAGAGAATGTATAAGTTGCAACGGGCGGTTTACCACATATGAGCGATTACAGCAAAGAAGCCTTTTCGTGATTAAAAAAGACGGAAGACGGGAAGAGTTCAATCGCGAAAAGCTGTTTAATGGGATTCGCAAAGCCTGCGAGAAAAGACCTATGCCTACAGGTACTATCGAAAAACTGGTGGAAAATATAGAAGCAGATTTATACAGTCTGGGTAAAAATGAAATTAATTCTGCCCAGATAGGTAAAATCGTCGTAAATAAATTGGCCGACATCGATCACATCGCATATATCAGGTTTGCCAGCGTTTATTACGAATTTTCGAATATAGATACTCTCAAACAGGCGGTAGATAACCTAATAGCATCCAAGGTGGGTGCTCCTCTCGATGGTCAACTTCCACTTATCAAAGCTGAAGAACTTTCCGGACGGCTAAAACGTAGAAGACAACAAAAGGACTCAAAATGACAGGCAGGCATAATAATAGTAATAAAGGTCGTCTATCAGATCCTATTCGCAGCTATGTTGCGAAAACCGTCTTTAACTATACGCAGACTTTAGGATTGGCTGACAGGAATGAAATTGAACGGCTGACACAAGAAGTAATTTCGAGGTTGGAGAAAGATATGAGAACTGAAGAGAAGACCGGAGGAAAAAACGTTGAACCGGCTCTACCCGGAATGGAGCATCTAATTGGTCATCCTTCACCCGGTATTCCCGATAAGGAAAAAGTCGAATCCATTGTTAACGAACTTATTTCTGAACAGAAGGATACACCTCAGCACGCCAAGCGTAGTGAGGAAGAACTCCAACCGACGGAGCTAAAGCTTACCGAAAATGCCAGGATTGTTCTTGAGAAAAGATATTTACAAAAGGACAGTAACGGCAAGGTAATAGAAACCCCTGAACAGCTCTTTCACCGTGTTGCCCGCTTTATAGCATCAGCAGAGCTGGCATTCGATAAAAATGCAGATCTAAATAGCTGGGAAAATAAATTTTACAGATTAATGACCTCACTCGAATTTCTGCCCAATTCGCCCACACTAATGAATGCGGGACGTGAATTGGGTCAGCTTTCCGCCTGTTTTGTTCTACCTATTGAAGACAGCATGGAATCGATATTCGACGCCGTCAAATATACAGCCCTGATACATAAAAGCGGAGGGGGTACGGGTTTTTCCTTCTCCCGCATCCGGCCAAAAAAGGATAGGGTCGGATCTACAGGGGGAGTAGCCAGCGGCCCGGTTTCGTTTATGCGCGCTTTTGATACCGCTACCGATGTCATTAAACAGGGTGGAATGCGTCGCGGTGCCAATATGGGAATACTCAATATCGATCACCCAGATATACTTGAATTTATTTCATCTAAAGAAGACCCGACAGCCTTTACCAATTTCAACATATCCGTAGCAGTTACCAATAAATTCATGCAGGCTGTCGCAAACAATGAAGATTACGAATTGATTAATCCCCACACTAAAGAAGTTGTAGGAAAATTAAATGCGTGTGAAGTTTTCTCCAAAATAGTAGATATGGCCTGGCGTACGGGTGATCCTGGCATAATATTCATCGACCGTATAAATGAATTTAATCCCACTCCAAATCTCGGACAGATCGAGAGCACCAACCCATGTGGCGAACAACCGCTGTTGCCTTATGAATCCTGCAATCTCGGATCAATTAATCTCTCAAGAATGACAAAGGTAAAAGACGGAAAAGCAGAGATTGATTTTGACAAAATAAAAAATACGGTTCGTCTGGCAGTTCGTTTCCTCGACAATGTAATAGAAGTAAATCGTTATCCACTTAAACAAATTGAAGAAATGACAAAGAAGACACGAAAGATAGGGCTGGGTGTAATGGGTTTTGCCGATTTGCTGATTCAGCTTTCTATTCCCTACAACTCCGACAGGGCGCTGGAAATAGCAGAAACGATTATGAGGTTTATCTCCACAGAAGCAACCGGAGAATCTGTTGAACTCGGGAAAATCCGAGGATTATTCCCTGCCTTTAAAGGCAGTATATATGATATTAAAAACGGACCAAAAGTCCGCAATGCCAACCGAACAACGATTGCACCTACCGGTACCCTGAGCATAATCGCCGGCTGTTCCAGCGGAATCGAACCCATTTTTGCATTAAGCTATTACAGGCATATACTCGATGGGGAAACGCTTATCGAGATAAACCCTTATTTTGAAGCTGTTGCAAGAAAGGAAAAGTTCTACTCTTCAGAACTTATGAAAAGACTGGCAGAAGGAGAAAGATTGGCAGATATAAAAAATGTCCCCGACTGGGTGAAAGAGGTCTTTGTTACTTCCCATGATATTTCACCTGAATGGCATGTAAAAATACAGGCCGCTTTCCAGAAGTATACGGATAGTGCAGTCTCAAAAACGGTCAATATGCCATTTGAAGCCACTAAAGAAGATGTCAAAAATGTATATATGCTGGCTTATAAGTTAGGATTAAAAGGAATAACCATCTATAGGGATAGAAGCCGTGATAGCCAGGTATTGAGCACTGGGCAAAAACAGGTAGCTGAAAATAAACTTCAAGAAGGAGAGATGAAATTAGCACCGCGTCAAAGACCCAAGGTTACCAGGGGCATTACTGAGAGAGTAACTACCGGTTGCGGATATATATATGTTACGGTAAATTTTGACGACAAGGGTATCTGTGAGGTATTTTCCAGTCTGGGCAAGGCGGGCGGCTGTGCTTCCGCCCAACTCGAAGCAATCAGCCGGTTAATTTCCCTGATATTCAGATCGGGCATCGACATCGGATCGGTCGTCAAGCAACTGAGAGCTATCCGCTGCCCATCTGTTTCATGGGAGAACGGCCGGGCTATACTTTCATGTGCGGATGCTATAGGGAGTGTGCTGGAAAAATACGTACCGCAAGAAACGGAACAGACTATGGTTCACCATGCTGAAAACAGCAATATCTCATTTACCGGTCTGTGCCCGGATTGTGGTAATCTATTAGTATATCAAGAAGGTTGTCACATCTGTCCAAGTTGTGGTTATACTAAGTGTGGTTAAATTGAAAAGCGGGTTTTGAGGTGGCAGAGGCATGGATGAGATCGAGAATCGCTATTCCCTTGCATATAAACAGATCGGGCGCATTTTGAACAGTGACGCCCCTATGCCAAAGCAGCTTAATTCCATAGCAGCCAGTATAGCCAAAGGATTAAAAGCCGATGGCTGTGCGATTATGCTGCTTAATCCCAATAAAGAATACCTTGATATTGCTGCAGCTTTCGGTTTGAGTGATTTATATTTACGCAAAGGAGTAATAAATGCGCGAAAAAGCCACCCTGAAATACTCGATGGCAAGATAGTTGCCGTATCAGATGTGGTAAACAGCCAGAAAACACAGTATCCCCAAGAAGCAAAAAGTGAAAAAATCAAATCTCTACTGGGTGCACCCATAACGCAAAAAGGAGAAGTTATCGGTGAAATCAGGGTATATACGCGAGAGAGACGGCATTTTAAGCCAAATGAAAAGGATTTTATCGTTACAGCCGCCAATTTTATATCCACGTTAATGGAAAAAAACGAACTTTTACGCTATCTTAATCTCAAGCATGAATCATTAGTTGCCCAGCAGAAAAAATTAACCAGTTTTTCCGATTTACCACTTACACCTATAAGACCGATTAATTTCAGCCATCCAAGCGAAGAAGAGTTTGCACGGTTGCTGGACTTTTACCAGGTTGAATGGCTGTATGAACCACGTTCCTTCCCACTTTCCTACGACCACGACAGGATAACTGAGATGTTTACTCCAGATTTCTATCTGCCCGAGATAAATCTATACATTGAACTGACTACCACCAAACAGAGTCTAATCACAGAAAAGAATCGCAAGGTTCGCAGGCTAAAGGAGCTGTATCCCGATGTGAACATCAGGCTATTAAACAAGGGGGATTATCTTAAACTGCTGGCTAAATTCGGCTATATGCCCACCGTTGAAAATAAAATGTTGGGCGTTCAAAGATATCTATTCAATAAAACTCAGATACAGAGGCGTGTAAAATCTCTGGCAAAGCAAATTTCCAGCGATTATCAGGGCACAGACCTCGTTCTGATAGGTATTTTAAAGGGCGTCATCTGCTTTATGTCCGATTTAATGCAGAACATGACCATACCACTCACAATCGATTTCATGGCTATATCTACTCCCGCAGATAAAACCGATACCTCCATTAAAATTAACAAGGATCTCGATGTTAATATCAAAGGAAAACATGTATTAATGGTTGAAGATATTGTGGATACCGGAATGACTCTTAATTACATTTTAAATTATCTCTCAACCAAAGAACCCTCCAGCCTTAAAGTATGCACCTTGCTGGATAAAAGGGTGCGGAGATTGATAGATGTTCCGCTTGATTATGTGGGATTCGAGATACCGGATGTATTCGTTGTTGGATACGGACTTGATGTAGGGGGCAAATATCGAAATCTACCCTTTATAGGCGCACTGGAATAAAAAAACGCCCCGAGCAACCTCGTTTTCCCGGTTCCTCACCGCCCCCTTATGCACTTTTCAGCCTTCGCCTACCTTGTGCCAGGGTCCTCTGCCTCCCCGTTCTAACTTTAATTGCTCGGGACATTTAAAAGTTAGCACATAAGCGCATACATGTCAATACCCTTTTTAAAGCTAAAATGAACGTATTTTCACATTTTTTGTATGATCAAATTATGTATAGTTTAATCCTGTAACTTACGTTCCTACAGGCCGAAAACTCTGATTAAAAAACTGTCAGAATAAAGAATAATTATCGTTGCAATACCCAACCAGATATCGGCTGATCTCGGAAAGGCCATCAATCTTTTTAATGCATAAAACATGGCAAAAAACAGGAGACCTGCAATCACTGCAATCGATATCGCCATCAGTACTGTCGGAAATCCGACCATGGCACCCGCAAGCCCCCCGGTCAGAACGGTCTGAAAACTGATATTACTGCCTGTGCCGTACTTTTGTATAAACCAATTTAGAAACAGTATAAAGGAACCGCAGGCCATACCTGCGATAGCAGACAGAAGATTCGGGACAATTCCGATTACGCCATTAAGCAACGTTATTGCCAGGGCAATCAGTATGCCAGTACAAATAAAAACATCCGGCATTTGCACCCCTTCCCAGCGGGTAACGATAATTATAATCAGAATAGATATGAACAGCAGGACAGATGCCGTTTGTAAAACAAGACCAAATCTGATGTACGCTAAAACGAAAAGAAGACCGGTAATAATTTCAACTATGAATGATCGACTCGATATTATGGAATGGCAGTATCTGCAACGACCGTGCAAGATAAAATAGCTAACCACAGGCAACATATCCTTCCAGACCAGGACATGACCGCAATTAAAGCAGTGCGACGGCGGTTTTATAATCGATTGTCCCTGCGGCACACGATCAGCGACAACATTGAGAAAACTGCCCGTGCTTATGCCCAGCAGAAAAAAAAAGGATATGAAAATAGCTTCCATTTTACGCCCGCCAGTGGTCAATGTCTCATATTTAATCGCTCCATAAGCATTTGCGAAATTCTTTCGCCAGCTTCGATTTCATCCGGACTTTTGCTTAAAACGCCTTTAACTATACCCGCCAGAAATGACAGCTCGCTCTCCGGAACGATTTCGGCAGCATTCTCAAATGCCACGATGGAATTCGAATGTCTCCCTGCATAAATACAGGCGATACCCTCAAGCACCAGGCCCATCCAGTCCTTTTTCTCCACATTATGCTTGTGCAAAGAAGTACAAACTCCATCTATAAGATTATACAGCTGCATCTGACTGCAAAAATTGATAAAATATCCGATGTTCTCCAGCCTTCCGTTGATCTTATCGGCAAAGTAACCGTAGCTGTCATCTTCTGAATGCAGATGCTCTTTCAGCAGACCCCTATAAAAAGATGTCTGAATCCATCTTGGATCTATTTCGTCGGATCGCTCCAGTAAATCAGATGCATCGCTATTTATTCCGGCAATCATCATAGCCGTAGCCCATTTATTCATTATCACCGGATTATCCGGGAAAAGTTGATCCGCCTCAGCATAAGTGGTTAATGCTATATCGATTGCTCCACAATCACAGCATACTGCTCTGTAGGTCTCAAGATCGGCCAGGCGATACCTCCAGATCGCCATCTGTGGTTCATGAAGTATGGCCTGCCTAAAAGCCTGCTCTCCGGAAAACAGTAACTTCCTTTTTTCAATCACATCATCGATGGTAATTGCCTTTAAAAAACAGTACTGCCCGATAAAATTGTAGTAATATGATTCCTCTGGCTGTAACGCTACCGCCTCATTAAATTTCCGAAAGGCTTCTTCCGGTCTGGTATCCCACATTCGTATCCCTTCTTTAACTCTTAAATTGGCCAGGTAATAAGGCGATATCAGACCTACCCCCGCCAGTAATAATAATACTATTACAAGGACCGCCGATAATTTACGCATCATGTTAAAAGGCCGTTTGTCCTCAGATACACTGCTGATTTCACCCGTACTATCAGTTTCCGCCCCTTTGCCCTCTATTTTTGCACAGGCTACGATCAAACCTGCCACCAGCCAGAAAACCAACTCCAGCGTTACCACAGATGGATTGAAAAATATATGCACTCCGTATTGCACAATGGAAGCAATAAATGCAGCCAGCAAGATGCCTACCGTGCTTCCGGTTATCCTCATCATAAGTTTAACTGCCATAAACAATAATACGGCCATTAGAATAATAAATATCACCAGCCCTGCAATTCCAATCGTAACGGCCAGATAAAGATAATGATTCTCAGGCTGCGAAATAACCAGCGAACTATATGTATACATGCTTCTCAATGATGCGGGAAATTTAAGCTGTGATAGTACAATAAATGTCTCGGGGCCGTACCCGATGAGGCGCCTTAGCGTATGGAATCTATCATCATAAAACGGTATCGTCGGTGCATCCAACAGCGTCTCTGCAGCACTTCTCCAGGCATGAACTCTGATAGAAAGGGTGGGAAGACCGATCTGCTCGGCAACCACCGGTGATTTTTGTGGATCCTCACTTAAAACCGGCGGGTTGGGTGTGAGCATGACCGGAACAACCAGATATATTGCAGTTATAGCTATCAGCAATAAAGATAATCCGGCCAGCATAATCGTCTGCTTTCTCCTTAAATAAACCCCTATCAGCAGGAAGAATAAAAATATACCCACAACGAATACAAGCATCGTTAAAGAATACTGAGCCAGTGCGGTGCAGATGAGTTGCAAAATAAAAAACGTTAATAAAAGATAAAATACGAGGCCGAGTTTCCTGTTTTTACGCTTCCTGTAATCTTCGTACGCTATTATAATCATCGCCAGTGTAATCGGCATTGTCATAGCCAGGAATCCACTCAATGAAAGCGGATTACCATCGGTCGAGAAAACCCTTCCCTGGCCGTGAAGGGGAAACCACGGCAGTAAGTCTGGATAAATAAACTGGAGGATGCCGATTAAACTTACCAGGCCGCTGGATAAAAGAAGAACATAAATAGCTCTCTTTATCTGTTCCCACCTTTTAATTTTCCAGCAGATAATTAGAAAAAATACAATCCACGCCAGGGCAGGCATCAGTCCCATCGTTCCGGCGATATTTCCCAGCAGGCTCTTATGTGGCATTACGGACAAACAGGTTGAAAGTATCCAGATCAAACCCAGTACCACCACAATAACCTGAACGGTTGAATTTCTGATGCAACCGAATAAAGCCCTTTTATTTTGACCGGGTGGATTTAAGATAAGACCGGCTATAACCAAACCCGTCAAACCACTTACCATAAATATAAAAAAAAGAGATTTAACAAAATAAAAAGGGCTCAAACAAAACGGATTGAATATCAGAGGAATGAGAAAGATAATAGCCAGCCACCAGCCTTCGGTGATCCAATCGACCCATCTATCATATGCTCTACTATCTATCATTACCCGGATCCTTTGGTATCAATTGGTATCAATATTACCATTCTGGCCTGAAAGACACATAGTACTATATTACTATAAATACGTATTTCGCTATCTATTATGCTACCTAAGTACTATTTAAACATGACCTTATAGCTATTTACTTCAAAAATCCCATAAATATAATAAAAGCGTAACAATTAAAACCGGTCTGGTCGAACCGGGTAATAAAAAAGTTAGGAGGAAAACAGATGAAGATTCTAAAGTCGAGTCAAAAAGGTTTTACACTGATCGAGTTGCTGGTGGTTATTGCTATACTGGGTACACTGGCAGCGGTTGTTATCCTGAATGTTACCCAGTTCATGGGTCAGGGCAAAACACAGGCCGCTCAAACAGAGCTACATAATGTACAAACCGCCGTTGCCGCATATATGTATGACCACAGCAACCAGATACCTTCCGATGTAAGTGTACTTTCTCCGTATTTCCTGGGGACTCCTCACGGAACCTATACAATTGACTCAAGTACCGGCAAAGTAAAACAAGAAACTTATCCATAATATTCTATAACATGAGATTGAGGAAGAGGTACGGCCATACGACCGTACCTCTCTCATTTACATCTCAAACTCACCGTGAGAAAGTACTGAGTGTCTTATTCACATCATCCGCATCCTGACAGAAAGCCATAACCGCTTCCCTGCTGATTACGCCTCTGCGGAAAAGATCAATAAGTGCGTCATCCAGGGTGCGCATACCCTGTCCGGATGAAGTGCGTATGGTATTGGGTATGAGATAGGGTTTACCCTCGCGTATAAGGTTTTTCACTGCAGGTGTCCCGAGCATCACCTCTACCGCCGCCACCCTGCCTCCATTTATCTTGGGCACCAGAACCTGACTGAATACAGCAATCAAAGTAGAAGCCAATCGTGCTTGTGCCATGGTTCTTTCGTGTGGAGGAAATAAATCGACTATCCTTTCCACTGACTGAGCAGCGCTGGGAGCATGTCCGGTGGACAGCACGAGGTGCCCCGTTTCAGCCACAGTTAAAACCGCTGCTGCGGTTTCGAGATCCCGCATCTCACCCACCAGAATGACATCGGGATCCTGACGTAAAACATACTTTAAAGCGTTGACAAAGGAGTGCGTATCCTGAGAAAGCTCCCTCTGGGAGAAAGCGCATTTTATATTTGGATGCACATATTCTACCGGATCTTCAATAGTCACCACGTATCGACGTGCACTTTGATTAAGATGATTAAGCATGGCGGCGATCGTGGTGCTTTTACCGGATCCGGTTGGACCGGTAACCATGATCAAACCCCTCGGCCTGGTTATCAGTTCTTTGCATATTTCCGGCAGACCGAGTGTGTCAACTGTGGGAATCTCGTCAGATAGCAGACGTATCGCCAGGCTTATAGAGCCCTGCTGCCAGCAGGCATTGCACCTGCCCCTTCCGCCATCGGGCAATATGTAGGCAAAATCCACCTCCAGTTCTTCCTCAAATATGCGGCGCTGCCTCTCCGTGGCTATCTGGTTGAATAACGTCTTCAGATCATCATGACCGAGCAAACTGTATCCATCGACTGTTTTCAGTTCACCATCAACTCTAAATATAGGCGGTGCTCCCACTATCAGATGAATATCAGACGCCCTTGACTTCCTGGCATTTAGCAGTAACTCTTTTATATCCACAGATTGCATGAACTTCTCCGGGTTCAATCTCCCCTTATCAGGACTATGCCAAATCTAACATCATTATAGTTTTCAATTTTAATAGAGCTGATATTAACCATTTTAAACAGGCCGGTGGATCTCAATTTAAGAGCATAATCTATAACCATCTCTGCATCAGGGGACAGACCCTCCAAATTTATAGCACTTCCATTATCATTAATTAAAGTTAAATACATTACACCCGGCAAATCGGCGATAACACGGCCTATATCGCGATTTATGCGGGTTCTGTTAAGACTGCTTTCATTGAGCGGTACCTTCAATTGCCTTAAAGTAGCATTGAAGTCATCGCGCTGCTTGATTATTTTATCTCTATCTTCACGCATGGTTTTCTGCAGACTCATTACCTGCTTAGTTTTTTCGTCCACCAGCCCTCGTAATCTCGAGCTTTCGCCTGCCGCGTAGTTGCTCAACGCAGCCAGGATTGCGATCATAACCGCACCCGATATAAGAACGGCCATAACAGCCCCTGTGCTGATGCCGGCCACCGGTAGTATTTTTTCCTGCTTTGGCAAGACATTTATCATTACGCGCATCCATCGTCTAGCCCCACCTTTCTGTCCCAACGCCATACCGGTATTGACCGCAAATCTTGCATATTCAATTCCGGTCGGATACAGCACAGGTTTCGGCAGGGGTTTAATACGCATGCCCATATCCACAGAGAGGCTGTCTCCCGAAATGCCGCTGATAAAACAACCTGTTCGTTCGGTCAGTTGGCTTCCTGTCCGACTGGAATTGTAAAAATTGATGGTGCGCTGTAATTCCTCTTTTACAATCACCATCCTCTCCTGCTCAGTGCTTACGCCATCCGGAAACGACAGACTTCGCACAAGCTGAGGTATCGCACTGTCTACAACCGTCAAATCGAAATTGTCCGTTCTGATATTTACTGCCACTGCCGTTTTCTCCTCGATAACACGTGCTACCGCCAACGGTTTCAGCTCCATTACTCTGACGTTCAAACCACTCATCCGCAGGGTTTCAAGCACCGAATCGACGTTTTCATGGGGCAGACCAACAAGGCACAGAGCATTTTCAGAACCGCTTATATTTACTTCCTGCCACGATATATAAAGGGTATCTAGGGGCACCGGACTGACTCTCTCCATTTCACGCCTTGCAACCTCTGACAGCAACTTTCTATCAAGTCTCGGAACCGATATAACTCTATATATCGAGTGAACGGCACTCACACTTGCTATGACAGATTTTTCACGTATATTTCGTTCAGCCAGCACCCGCATAATCACCTGGCTGACCGCTTTCCTGTCGATAATCAATCCGTTCTGGACAACGCCTTTCATCAGGGGCTCCTCAACTGCGATAACAGCCCTGTTGCCCCTTAATAAGGTTATTTTCAGGGAATCATCATCGATATTAACAGTAAGCATATCTCATCATGTTTACAGAATAATTATTGCCTTTTACAAACTACCGAGATGGTGATCGTCGCTTTATCCAGTTTTCCCTGGGATTGAGCCGGTTCGAAAACTACACTTGTAACCTCCGCGGTTGGCAGTCTTAAACCGGAATCCAGGAGATAATTCTGAAAAGCCGGCACCTGCCCCGACATCTTAATGGTATATATCAGCAGTGGATATTCGATATCACCATATTTCTTTGTGCCCTGGGAAACTTCCATGCCTGTAATCGTAATATCGTATTTCCATGCCATATCGATCAGGATTTGCATTATTTCCGGGCCGGTCGAAATTTCCGGGTAAGTTCCTGCTGTTTTTTCAATTTCCACCTTTAGCCTGTCCACTTCAGAAGATAATTCGGCAGTTGATATCTTCTGACGCTGAAGATCGTTATAACGATTTTGAAGCTGAACAAGCTGATTACGCAATAACTCCTGTGAAGAAAATTCAAACATGGTGCTCAAAAACATAGGTAGAGCTACAATGAGGACAACGGCACAGACAATTAAAAGCCAGACAAAATTGCTCAGACGTGGTAGTTTCGATAATATACTGCTCTTTGAGTTTTTCCTGTTACCAGCAACTACCGACAATTTAAAGAACCTTTATATATGCTTATTATGCCTATTATACACGAATTTAAGCATGGCAAGTGTGATTATATCGATATTTAAATAATTTTTTACGATTATATATGATGTTATTGAAAATCATAAGCGGTCAATTCCACTTTGCCACCGAGACCCGAACCGGAACCGGGGCCGGGCCCCAGACCCCATCCCGGATCCCACGGCATGGTGCGCAGGCCTGTCAAATACTTGACACCCGTGCTCCCCGCCATAACCACGTTCTTAGCTACAACCGAGCCATAGACATTATATCCATTGGCACCCACTCCGCCGGTTATGCTTACAGTTCCGTTGGGGGCATAGATGATCGCCGAAGTGCTGGCACTGCCGGTTATATTTACAACATTGCCATCTTCTCCCGTAGTACCCAGCGCAATGAGAAAGGGCACATTACCACGCACCAGCTCAACCTGGGCACTGCCGCTTATTACTATACTATTGGCTACTATGGTATAGGGTCCCTGAATATAAGCACCGTTTGCTATAGTTAACTTTCCACCGACCCAGACAGTTCCCTTAAGTGTTACCTGCGAACTTCCGCCAATATACAGATCATTACCAACATATACCGGCCCCATAACTATCTTATCGGTTGAAATGGTCAGATTATGCCCGATCCATGCCGGCCCCATAATCACAGTATATGATGACCAGTTCACCGTCATATCGTTATTTACGGTTATCTGTCCCAGATCGCCGCTATTCCAGTTTAAATTTAAATTCTGATATACAGTGCCCCCTTTTATGTTAGCCTGCTGGTAATACAGGCTGGTATCGATCAACTGGGTAACATATGGAGGTGCAGACGGCATCTGGCTTCCCCAGACCTTTGCGCCGCCACCGGTATTAACGTTTACAGCCCCTGTAGCGGATGCATTGCCAAAAACCTGAGCACTTGGTTCAATATTTATATTGCCGTTGGCATATATATCGCCATTGGAGATGCTATTGGTAGCCAGTACATTGTCGATAAACAGGTCAAAGGCACCTTTATCCACAGCCTGAGCAACGCCGATGGAATTAAGTGTAGAGAATAGCGATGGATCAGGGATATCCAGCTTTATTCGTGTTCCTGTATTTGCCGCTATAGCAGGTATATTTATCGTTACGATGTTTCCGCTCAGTGTACTGCCGGTTGCCATAATGAAGTAAATATCTCCGGCATTAAGAGGAACGGAGGAATAAATCCAGAGCGAAACATATTTGTAAGAGGATAAATTCACGGTAGAGATATCTTTATAAGCCAGTTTGCCGACAACCGCAGCAGATTTGATTGATATTTCAGCGCTATTTCCTTTATCATAAAACACATTGGTCTCACGGGGCGAACTCACACTGGAACAGCTTATGCCTTTACTCGGCTGAGATTTATCCTGGGTCCATGCCGAGTCACAGTAGTCGATTATTTTAACGTCGTCCGAAAAGATATTGCATCCTCCACTTAACGAAATATCCCCATTCAAACTTACAACGGCCTGATCAAACAGGTTGTTACCCTGATCTCCTCCCTTTTTGATCTTAACCACGATCCTCGATGAACTTATAAAGCCATTTACAGTAGCTGCCTGGACGGTATATATAACGCTGTTATCTGCTGCAACTTCATGTTTGAGTAAATTCAGTTGAACGTCCCCGCCATTAATATTATTTAATACCAAAGGAAAAGACGGCTCGGCAGCAGACTGTTTGAATTTCCAGAGAGAGTATGCAATCCCGGCTTCGGAAGAATAATAAGCTTTGGTTTTATCTTCAAGGTTGCGGCTGATGGTAAGCAAACTGCCCGTAGCCGACAGCCCCGGCATAACAACAAAGGCAGCAGCCGCCATCAGAAGCAAAGCCATCGGCATGGCTATTCCACGCTGGTCAACCAGCAAATTCTTTATCATTTTAAAAACCATATGAGAATTCTCCCATCAGGGGCTTTTACATTTAATTTTATACACCCTCTTAAAGCTGGCCTCATTAAACTGCGATGAAACCGTTAAAAGGTACGTGTTATTTTCGCTGGATGCTACAAAAGTGGTATCCGTACCGGGCCCTGAAATAAACCTTGCCACCTCGACCCCTGCACCATCCTCAACTTTT
>Ga0272448_1001154_pt1 | contig 36949 bp, 40 predicted proteins | sample YNPCB0191_FD_202220 | JGI IMG/M metagenome (GOLD analysis project Ga0272448, IMG submission 202220) | Hot spring sediment microbial communities from Yellowstone National Park, WY, United States - YNP-CB-019-1 | ecosystem: Environmental > Aquatic > Thermal springs > Hot (42-90C) > Sediment...
TATTATGGAGGTTAGTATGTTTCAAAAATCTTTATTTAAACCAATTTTTATTTCTTCAAAAGAACATCTTAATTTATTGCCTTAGTTTCCTGACTGCCTATTTATTTGGTATTTTTAAGTAACTTCATGTAATATGCTTTTTGCAGTAGATTTGTAGTTGTTTGTTCCCCTTCCCTTGGAAAATAAAATTTAGTTTTAGTAAGTAAATTTATAGCTTTATCATATTGTTTTATATCTATATAAAACATAACTATTCTTTTAATAACCTGCTCATCATTTTTAATTTTACCAGGAATATAATTTTACAGACATTAACCATTCCTGTATTGCTTCATCTGTTCTACCTTTATAATAATAAAGGTTCCCCAGATAATATCTGGCTTTAAAATCATCAGGATTGTATTTTATTGCTGTCTTAAGTATTTCTATTTCCTCTGTCCTGTGAGGAAAAACATAATCCTGGCTCATTTTTTCCCATATTCATAATATCGTTCTGCTTTCTTTATTTGATTTTTTTTAATATAGCAATAACCCAAATAATAGTATAATATAGGATTATCATGGCCGTATTGAATACATTTATCTAAGATTTCTATAGCTTTGTTATATGATTCTGTTAATATAAACCGGGATGCAATTTCTATATAACTCAGTACTAAAAAAGAACACCAGGGTTTTTTTAATACCCAATAACTTTTCCCTTTTATTAAATTGTTAGATTGTAAATGTACCGATATTTTACTTGCAGCTTCGCTGCACAAATTTAAATAATATTTATTTCTATCATATTTCAATGCACTTTTAAACATTTTTCCGGCATTATTCAATAAGTCCGTCTTATAATAGATAATACCTAACCAGATATACACCTGGACAAAATTTGGTTTTAGCTTAATTGTTTTTTCAAAAAGTTCTTGTGCATTAGTATCATTACCAAGTTTAAATTGTTTTAATCCATCATTATAGTATTGTTCCCACTGGTCTAATTCTGGAGTAGGAGGTATAGAAATCTTTTTCTCAGTGTCAGGATAGAGACTTTTAATTTCTGCTTTAATGGATTTTGGGGCAGTATTAAATGGATACCAGTACTCTTTCCATGAAATAATCTGTCCGGGTAAAATTAATTCCTGTATTCCCTGGGTTTCAAACATCCCGCTCTGCACTTCACAGTATCCGGTATTATTATCACTTAGATATTCTGTCCACATACTCTTTTCCCGGCCCTGTCCCCATGTGAATATTTTTCTACCGCGGCACTTATGCCTATCAGCAATATGAACTATCCCTTTTTCCCGGGGATGGTCATATACAACATACCGGTCCTGTTTCAGATTATGAGAAAAAGAATCAGAAGGAAAAACATAGTGCTTGACCCAGCTATAATCGACTTTATTATATAAGGGATAATTCTTTATTGATTCTGTCCCCCATTCCTCAGGTGTACCACCATGATATACTATCTGTTCTGCCGAGGAAAAAAACTGTAGTGAATCTGTGTAGTTTATTCCTGTATTTGTCCAGAAATAGCATGGTACAGGATACGGATTAGAATTATGAATTTTTATTTTAGTCTCAAAAAAGGGCTTATTTTTATACAGAGAAATTTCCACTGACCATTCTGTCCTGTGATTGAGTTCAAAATTTCTGATTGTAATACTGGCCTTATTTTGAGATAAACAAATAGTATAATTAACCGGTGCCATAGTATTTATACTATGACCTACATTGCCTGAGTTAAATTCTACTCCACCACAAATCCAAGCACCACGCAATATTATTAAAGCAGGTTTTATAACTTCGTTTTTATAAAATATCTCGAATTTTGTTATTTTATCAAAAACAGAATGTACCCGCCCACCTATTTCCGGCAATACAGTTATTTTTAAATATTTATTTTCAATAATTAACGCTTTATACGATTTTAATATTTTTTCCCTTGTTAGATTATCCTGGTAAGTATAGGGATATATTGACCAGTTACTTATTCTTTTTTCAAAAAATGCAGGATTTTTATCATCTTTCCCCATTTCATAAGTGGGAATTTGTATTTTATTTTCAAATAAATTTAATTTACTTTTCATTAAGTTACTTCCCTATTTGATCCATCCTTATTAGTTCTTGAGTAACCTTTTCCTGGGCTTCATTTAATGCCTGTTGGGCTGTTTTACTGCCAGCTCTTACATATTCTACAGATTTTTCTAATTCATTCCATAAATAACTTCCTACTGGTGTTACTGGCCTGTATCTTGACACTTTCATTAAATCAATAAATACCTTATATTTAGGATTGTTTGTATAAAATGGCTCTTTTGTAACTTCTATCAATGATGGGATACCCTGGCATATTTTTGTATATTTTAATTGTGCTTCTTTTGATGTGATGAATTTTACAAATTTCCATGATATGTCAGGATTTTTTACACCTCTGGGTATCGCATATGCAAACCCACCAGACCAGGTTAATGTCTTTCTGCCTTTTGGTGCAGGTGGTGGTGCTACCCTGTATTCTATATTTGGACCATATTTCTCAATATATCTGACCTGATAATCTCCATCTATTTTCATTGATAATCTTCCCATTATAAACGGGTCCATCTCTTTATTGCCATATCCACTTATCGCTGTGTTTACTATTTGAGGGCCACCGTATAATTGCTCAAACTTTATAGTCCAGTCAAGTGCTTCAACTATCCTATGGTCATTTATTGTAATTTTACCGTCCTTCATAAATTCTCCGCCATTTAACCACCCCCATAAATATAACCAGGTATTACCATAATATGGTAGAAATCCTATCCTTTCAAATCTGTTATATTTGTCTCTCTTTGTTAATTTCTTTGCATATTCATATAACTCGTCCCACGTCTTCGGTGGTTTATCAGGGTCTAACCCTGCTTCTTTAAAATGGTCAACTCTATAAAAAAGTGCTCTCACATCTGTAAAATGTGGTATTGCCCAGATGTGTCTATTATAAATAATTTCATTCCAGCAGCACTCCCAGTAGTTTTTTGCATTTATTTTATCTTTTTTAACAAAGTCATCCAGTATCATTAATGCATTATGATACCCGTAACTCCCTACTCTGAATCTATCTATCATAACAACATCCGGCGGTAAACCGCCTGCTATTGATGTTAGAAGCTTATTATCAAACTCTCCCCATGTTATATATTGATATTTTACTTCAATACCCGGATTTTTTTGTTCAAAATCCTTAATTAGCTCCTTAATAGCTATTCCTCCCGAATCTGTCGGTGGCATACAATCCCAATAATTTAAAGTTGACTTCTGTAAAAGTTCTTTTGATTTACAGCCAATTAAAAAAAACATCAATAATACCATCATTACTTTAAATTTCATAATATTCCTCTCTTTTATATTATTTTTTATTTTATTTAAGGAATTATATCTACTGCAACTAAAAATAAATCTGCTAATTTAAATATCAGACCAGCTCCCCAATCTGATGATACTTTAACCTGTAATTTTGTATGCCCGCTATAACTTGTAGTCCACCAGGATGAAGGCAATTCTTCTTTATGACAATAAGTTACTCCATCACCCCAAAGATATGCAGAAGAATATTCATGAATAGTAGTCGTTCCATCACTTTGAGCTAATCTTATATACCATGTTCCTGCATTTGAATTATCTGTACAAGTTATTTCCAAATAATATTTTCTTGTTGCACCTGAAGTTACCGGTGGAAAATTATCAAAAGTACTATAATTTGTACAAATAGTAACATAGGCAGTAGTAGTACTGTCAATTGTATAAGGACTTTCTCCCGGACGGCCATATAGATGTGCCCGATAAGTTCTTACCGGCATTCCTGCAAGAGATACCCCTGATGTAGTTATGGTTCCAACAACTGTCATATAACCAGAATCACCTATTGTAACTAAATTTTGTCCACTTTTAAAGATTCTTAAATCCCCATTGTAATTATCTATAGCTTTCCAATTATATCCCTGGGAATAAAAAGTAATGTTAGCGCCATCTGCTAAATTATTAATTAAATTAATATTAACAAAATTCTTATCTGCAGTGATTGTCTGGGTTGAACTTAACAAATCTACATTACTGCTCAAAGCACTATCTGCAACTTTCCCTGGAGTACTTATTGTTGCTAATTTTGTATCTACTATTCCTGCGTTAGTATTTATATCAGTATTTGTTATTGTATCATCTTTTATATTTGCTGATGTTACTGTATCACCTATTATTCCATAAGTTAAATCAGACCTTTCTGCTCTATATGAATAGGGCACAGAGACAAATGCTGCACGGGGGGACAATGTTTCTGGAGAACCGCCACCTGCTACTGTAACTGCTACTTCCATCCAGCGAACCGAACCATCAAATACAGATGTTGGTATTGGTGTTGCTGTTCCCATAGTAACTGAATAGACCCCATTTGTTACTGAAATATTGTCTTGTGTTTCACTCCAGAGTCCAGTTCCACCAGTTCCAGGACCTGTGTCCCATATACTGAATACAAATTTATAATTTCCTGACAAAGGAGTTCCTTGTGCATTTGTTAATCTACCCTGGAAATTTATTTGTTGTGGTATTGCACTGTAACAAGTGATAAGTGGTAAGTGATAAGTGATAAGTAAAACAAATAAAATTTTAAACACTCTTCCCAATATTGTTTCTACCACCTCACTTGCAGTGTTGGTTGTTCTACTCAACCACACCTTTACTTTTGTCTGGAAACTTATGTTTCCGTTACTTACTTTTTCCTGTTTCATAAACTGTTTTCCCCCTCCTATAAAATTTAGTTTAGTTATTTATACAACTAAACTTTATTGTTTTTGAATCTATTAAACTTTAAATAAAATTGTAACTATCTTCTTAGGTGATGAACTTATTAGAATTTTATTACCATTAATTATTTTCAGTGAATTTAATTTTGATTCTTTCATATTTGAAAGCCACGCTGATTGAACTTTTTTGAAGAATCTTATTTGTTTTTTCACAGGATAATTAGTAGGATTAAATATTCTCAAAATATAATACCCGGTCAGTTCCTCTGCATTTTTTAATGTAGAAAAAACCAAAGGTTCTTCTATTTGTATAAATGAACAGGAATCCGGTAAAGTTCCATTTTGTTTTTCTAAAACCCTGCTTTTCAATCCAAATTTATATAATTCTGTTTCTCTAAAAAGTTCAGATTGCCAGAATTCATTATATTTAAACATTAATAACCTGTATTCAAATTCTAATTTACCTATCATCTGGCTATCTCTGGTTTTTACCTGTACTAAATCCTCCTCAAAAGCCCTGAATAAAGTCAATGCAATTGTCCTGTCTTTATCATCTCTTACACAACCTTCGTTTAAACCTTTTGTTATTATTGCTATTATTTTCTTTGAATCATTGATACAGATAAAATTTTTGAATGGAGCATGTTCTGCAACCTGTTCTCTCCATCCTGTTGTATCTATAAGTTTAACCTGACGTCTTACTATATCATAAACAGTATCAACATAATACTCTTTGACATTTAAACCAGATGGAAACATTGCTCTTATCCTGTGGTCTTTCGCATAATTATCTATACTAACCTTAAAATCTATATAGGATTGTCCGGTGTATAATGTTATCTGTGTGGTTATTGGAATACTTACTAATTTTTCAGTACGACTTTTTCTATCAGGGTTCAATGAAACTGGTACTTTTATGAACTGCTTGATTTCAATCTGTCCGATAAAACCCCGGGTTATTATTCTTGTTTTTACAGGATTATTTATACTTAGGTAAATTTTCTGTTTTTCAGGAGATATATAATCCCATCCATGACCTGCATCGCCTGCATCTTCAAAATAATTGACTCCTTTTAATATAAATCCTGTTTCCTTATCAAGTATATCAAGTCTGCCATCTTTTTTCACTTTAATCCTGATTTTACTATTTTCCAGGAAATTATTTGTAACTTTAACAGTTTCTGATTTTAAACTATTTATCTTTTTTGCAAATGATATTCCAAAAGATGAATATCCGTTTTCAGACACAGTTGCAGGAAATACAACTCTGTATCTATTAACAGTCTCGTGGCCGATAAACATATACTGTTTTAAATCCCCATCAACTTTTTTCATTTCACAATGTGGCCTGATGTTCTCTTCTACGCTTAAAATCTGTACAGGTAAAATATTGCCTTCCCTGTCACATATACTCATTTTTAGATTTTGTTTTTTATATTCTTTATCCTTTTCATAAGGGATCTCTACTTCAGTGATAATCAATCCTGTTTTTTTCTTACTTGCTGGATTCATTACTATTAAAATGAGGTCACCCGGGATATTTGTTGTATTTATTCTCTCACTAATTTCTAGCATAGATTCAGAAATACAGTCATCAGCAATTATTTTTGCCTGGTCAAACCTGTACAACATATCTTTGTGTACCTGATCAATACTGCATCCGACTATAGAATCATGCGGGTGGTTCAATAGGAGATATTTCCATGCCCTGTCAATAAATGGTTTTTGGTTACCAACACCAATCCAGCAACCATAACAATTAAATGGTTCTACCCAGTATATAAGTATTGTTTCACATAAATCGTTCTGATACTTGAGATTATAACGCGCACTGCCTGTCCCGTTAAAAATCTCTGCCCACTGTCCTGATTTATTTGGAAGTCTTAATTCTCCTTTGAATACTTTTTTCCCCTGCCACCATTTATTACCCATTGCTTTGTATAATTCTTTCAAATAGTTTGAAAAAGAAGAATGTATAAATTTAACATCTTTTGATTTTGTATTTAAATTATCCAGTTTTTTATCTATATCAGCATAAGGACCTGTATGGTCATTACCTTCAAGAGCAAGTATAATATTCGTTGTTGCAAATTTTGTTTTTTCTTTTACATAATCTTCATATTTCATTAATAGATTTGATGACTTGTCAAGCAGACAAAATTTAAAATCGCCATATCCTGCTCTATAATAAGCCTTTAGAAGCAAAACAAAAGAACCGTCACTTGCATACCATACCATTTCTGATTTATCATTTTCACAGGAAGTCCCCCTGTTTAACAAGACAGTATCTATTTCAAAATTTTTAAAAATCTGCGGTAACTGGGAAATATGTCCAAAAACATCTGTAACATAACCAACTGGCATAGGATTAACTCCAAATTCATTACATATTTTCTGTCCTAATAAAAGATTACGTACTATACTTTCACCTGAAACAAGGAATTCGTCAGGCATAGTAAACCAGGGACCAATCAATATTTTACCATTTTTGATAAATTTTGATATTTTGTCTTTAAGGTCTGGCCTGATTTCCAGAAAATCAAATAACAGAGACGTCTGTCCATCAAGATGATAATGTTTAAATTTAGAATTTGTTTCTAATATTTTTATAAGTTCTTCTAATTGATATACCAACCGTTTTCTGTATGACTGGAATGGCTGGTACCATTCTCTATCCCAGTGAGTATGGCTGATTACATGGAATATTGTTTTTTTATTTTTCACCTGAAAATTCCTTTCATTAAATTTCCCTGGCCATTCTCTGATTATATTTTCTTTACTGAATTTCTTATTATCAATTTACCTTCAAGTAATATGGATTGGAATTGCTTTAAACCATTGTTTATCCTGTAATCAATTGCATTTACACCTGTTATTTCTGAAATCAAAAACTCTACTGCCTTTCTACCGATTTCATACATAGGTTGTCTAATTGTTGTAAGCGAATAATATTCTCCAAATTCATCATCAAAACTTACAAGTGATATATCATCCGGTATTTTTTTGCCGAGTTCATATGCTGCATCTATAAAGTTTTTTGCCACACTATCAGTTATTGTAAACACAGCAGTCATTTCAGGATGTTCAATCAGGAATTGTTTTATTCTGAAGTGTATTTCCTGTAATGCACATCCATAGTATTTGATTAAAGAATTATCTATTTCAATATTATATTTTTTAAAGGCTTTTTTATAACCATCAACTCTTTCCAGAACACTTGAAGGTGAATGTTCTTTGGTATGATTTATAATAATTCCAATTTTTTTATGACCTGATTCAATCACATATTTAATAAGATTATATGTCGAATTTATATTATCTGTTCCAACATAATCAGTTTCAATACCAGGTAATTTTCTGTCAATAAATACAATTTTTATTCTTCTTTCTAAGAAGTCTTTTATTATTTGTGTTTCTTTTTGTAAAATTTCGTTATACGTATAATCTGATAAAATGTCATCGCTGTATATCATTGGAATATAAATTATCCCGTTTGCTTTCTGAGATAATAATGAATTAGCTGATTTTTCTATATCTTCAATATTTTGTTTGTAAGTTATCAATGCAGTATTTATCCCATTATTTTTCAATTCTTCCATTATGCCTCTTAATAAATCCGGTAAAATCCCGCCATATTCAAGAGCAGGTATTATTATTCCTATTTTAGTATTATTTTCAACATTTAATTTTTTAAAAATGAATGTGCCAGAACCATGTTTCCTGTAAAGGTATCCCTTATGTATTAAATTATCAATTGCCTGTCTAACTGTTGTCCTTGAAATATTAAAAAATTTACATAATTCAAACTCACTCGGTAGTTTGTCAACAAATTCATTTGATTTGATTTTTTCTAATAAGATGTTTTCCAATTGATAGTATAATGGTATAGCACTATTTTTATCAATATTAAACATCTGAGTAGAAGCAGATTTAATGAGTAGTCCGCACAAATTTTCTGATACAGGGGTTTGCTTTTGAGATTCTATTTTTTCTTCCATAAGTTCAGAGGTCTAAACAAATCGCCAGATTTTTTTGAACTTTCAAAAAATTTTTTTCATAATATCTATGCTACCTCATAGTAAATCGGCAAATGAAACCTATCTAACGTTACTGGATGCATTTTATTCAGATCTTCACATAGATGTCTGGCTGCATAATCAATTTCAGGATCCTTAAACTTTTTTAATCTTACTATTAATTTCCCATGTTCCAATCTTACATTTGCTCCTCTTCTTACTATCATTTCTAATGCTGGATATATTTCTTTTTTGTTGTTGTCATAATAGTTAAGTAATATTTTACTCATCTTTTTTTGCATATGATACGCATATACTTTGATACAATCTAAAAATCTTTTTTTCTCATAATCTAATCTTGTTCCATTATGGGCTTCTTCATATTTTATTTCTTTTGGTATTCTTTCTATTTCCTGTTCCAGCAATGTTATTTGTTTATTTAACTCTGATATATTTGTAAGTGTTTCGTTTTTCTATTATTTTGATTTCTTTCCATTTCGTCTTTCGCTTCTTTAAGTATTTTTTTTGCTAATTTTAATTCAAGTCCATGTAATTCTTTTACCGGTCGCTCTCCTTTTTTAATTTCCTTACCTTGTGTAAAAATCGTCTCAATATCCATATACCAGGGCTATTTAACTTTCCTATCAGCAACCCAAATTCTTCCGGAATTAATGTCTTGAAATTCTCTATTGACTCAAATCCAAATATGTCATAATAAAATAATGTTAAACATAATTCTTCTCAAATCATTTTTTGCTGGCGGTTTGTTTAGACTTCTGTAGTTGTGGATTTTGTTCCTCCAAAAGCTTGCCATAGAGAGTCTTCTGACGTTTACTGAATTTACAAATATCAATTAAAAGTTATAATGATGTAAAGATGTCATTATAACTTTTACCTATATTAATAATATACACTATTTTTTGCCATTTGTCAAGTGTTTCTTTGAAAATTTTTTCTTTATTGCAATGAATTAAATCCGGGTAATGTGATATTAGCAACAGAACTTTCGGACGTTTGAGGCAGGGTAACCAACTGAAAATTAAAATTGAACCTCACCCGCCATATTTATGTAACACCTCTGACCTTCCGATGTTTGAACATCACTACAATTAAATTTTGCACAAGCATATTCTACATCTCTCTGTAATTCCGCATCATCATATGGATCAAGCAATACTCTGATTTCTTTTTTCCTTATTCTTATTTTCCACATCGGGATGTTAATGATAGTCCAAAACTGATCCACTTTCAACAGTGAAAATTGACCCACCCCATAGGGAAAATTGATTTAATCTATAATTTATTAGTATAGTGTTATTCCTTAGTAAGTTTTATTTATTTTGGTTGAGATAACCAATAGCACCAACAGTGTTGATAGTGCCTATTGCATACCAATACTTCAATATTCCGCTTTCTGCATCGCTCGCTGTTGAAATTCTTCATCTAATGCTTCAGAATGACACCCTTGACTAAATTTTTACTACAAAAAATCCGTTCATTGAGTTTCATTTTTTTCCATATTGCTTCTCTTAATGCTTCTGCTATTGACATTTTTTTCATGGTTTATAGTATAATTTTTAAACTCATATTTAAATTTGACATTTTGATATTTTAACCTTTAATTTCTGAAAACTTGACAAAAGATTTTATTTGTTATATAATATCTGTAATGAAATTTACTAATAAACAAAAAGAAAACATATCAAAAACTTTTCTTACTTTAACACACATAACTTTTGCTGGATTAATTGTTACACAAATTACAATGCGCGAAAAATTTGATATAATTGTTTTTATAATAGGAACAACTATGTCTATAGTTTTATTTATATTGGGAATAATTACAGATAAAGGAGGCGAAAAATAATGTATTATGGACTGTATATTCTTTTTGGAACATTCCTTGTATTTGCAATTATCATTGGAATAATTGTATTGCTCCAAGACAGACAAGAAAAACTTATCAAGCATAATTAATATACCCTTCCTTCATCTAACTATCAATTCTGGATCAAGGACTATTTTAATTACTTCTTGTTGAGAGTGCTTCACTTCGTTCGTACCACAAGAATTCACTTCGTTTACAATATCAGAAGGATGAGATTCTTCACTTTGTTCAGAATAACATCCAATATTAATGATTTTCATTAGTTGTTCAAATGCAATTTCACCTGATTGCTCTGCTGGATATTTTAAGAGTGCAATGTTTTTATCCGGTGTAACCATTTCCTCATCTCCATGAAATACAATTGAAATATTATTATATACATTTTTGCCTTTTGCTGTTATTATTAAAGGACCTGCAAAATTAGTTACAGTTATAAATAACCTTCATTGACCAAATCAAATATTGCCCTTATGATAGGTGTGCAACTTACTCCAAACATTTTCATTAGTTTTAATTCTGAAGGAACAAGCATTCCTGGTTGATATTCTTTGTTTGTTATTTTATTTTTTATTAAGGTAGAAATCCTGCGTTGACAGAAATAAAAAAGCGTAAGGCAAAACTTGTAAATGAATTACATGAACTTGAATTAAAATTAGCCAAGAAATTATTTAACAACACAAAAGATGAAACTCAATAGAAGGAAATCAAAATAGCAGAAAATGAAACACTTACAAAAATCCGCATCAAATCATATAAAATCTAACCGAAAAAATTATATGGTATGATACAAAATATATCTGTAGACAAAAATATATATCAATGGAAACAGGTAGGTATAAAATGCTGAAATTTTATTAGAAAGAGCAAAAATTCTAAGAAGATTGAGACATTTATCATTAGGACTCCAAAAAGAACTTGATAAAAAACTTAAAATCAGTTTAGGTTTAACTTGTTAAGTGCTATTTAGAAGTTTTTTAGTATTGGCCATATTTTTTTACTAATTCAATTACTCTTTTATATTGTTGAAAACTTACATTATTTGGAACTGAATGGTCTGAATGATATATATATCCACCATGTTTTTTTGCAAAGTTAATTTTTGTTTTTATTTCATTCTCAATTTTATTTTGGTCAGGATCAGACATTAAGCGAACATCAATTCCACCCATAAATGATAATTTATCGCCAAATTCTTTTTTTAATTCTATTAAATCCATACCTGCTTTTACTTCTAATGGCTGTAAACAATCAAAACCAGCTTCTATTAAATGCGGTATTAATACTTTCACATTACCACAGGAATGCAATATAACAGGTAAACCTTTACTATGAAAAAAATCACATAACATTTTATGTACTGGTAAAGAAATATTACAATATGTTTGCGGTGAAAATAAAGATGTATTTCTATAACCCATATCATCAAATAACCATGCACCATCAAACCTAAAACCTTTTTCTATCATCATTTTTGCCATTTCAATTGTCAGTTGTGCTGATGTCATAAACATTTCTCTTATCCAGTCAGGATCTTCTATCATCCAGATGAGCAATTGTTCTGTTCTTATATATGATTGAAACAAATCATATCCAACACCACTAGTATATACTATAAATTTTCCATTTTCATATTCCCTATAATTGTTTGTTAAACCAGATGCCCAATCAACACGGGTAAAATCTGGATAAAGTCGTTCTTTAACTTCTTCCCAGTCTTTTTTTGATTTAATTTTATAATCAATAATTTCTGGTGTTGTGGTATAATCTCTAAAATTCTTTCTTATTCCACCAAAAGGAGTTGTTTCAATAATGAATTCTTCATTTTTTTCTAATGTTTTAACCGGATATCTTGGAGTTATATCTGCACCAAATCCAACTATTTCATAACCAAAATACTCTTCCGGTGAAATATCATCAGGTAATCCTTCTTTTCTCCATCTACTAACAGTTGCACCCCAAGGCGAATCATGTATTGGTATTCTATCTGTTTCTTGATGTTGTAATACTTTTTTTATCCTTTCACGTGAATTCATGGTTTTAACCTCCTTATTTAGTAATGTAGTGCCGGTCAGGAAACTATTTTTGTTAATTTATTGCATTGGTTTCCTGACTGCCTATAATAATGTAATGTCAAAAATCTTTAGAGATTTTATAATAGAATTCAACAGAAAACAAATACACAAGTTTAGAAACTGATACTACAAATTTTATGAAATCAATGTTTTTGAATATGTATTTTTTTATTTCGTTCATAAATATGAACAAAAATAATAAGGAAAATCACCATAATAAGACCGCTTACTGCCCAGAGAAAAACATTTATTTGCATTTTTATTCTCCTTTTCCTGGACTAACAAGTATCCAATCCATGCAGAAATTAATGTTACAAATATACTTAATATCAATACTAATATATTTATGGTTTCTTTTGAAAGCACAGTTTGTACACCAATACCAGCATATGTTAATTCAGCAATATGATAAAAAAATGATGATAAATTTTTATTCTTATTCATTGTTAATTTATTATATATAAAAGAAAAAAATTTGTCAATAATCAATACAATAAATAAAAAATTTTGCTCACAACCAACTTGACAAAATAAACAATTATTTGTATAATTATATTAAATGAACAAAATATTTGGTGATTTCGTCTGGGATATAAAAAAAGAAATATATAATATAACCAAGCATGGAATTGATTTCATTAATAAGGCGGGTATTAAATCTCTACGTTAGCAAATATCTATCACAATAAATGAACTTTGTGGACAGTAATAAAAATGAATATTTAAGTTTTTTGTGTTTCAAAGAGGAAAAATGAAAGAACTAATTTATTCAGAAGTTGAAAAAGAAATAAAATTTTTGCCACCGGATAAAATAAAAGAAGTGAGAGATTTTGTTAAATTTTTATTAAACCAAATAAAAGAAAAAAATAATCTCAAACAACTTGCCGGAACCATAAATGATGAAGATGCTGATTTAATGAAAGATGCTATTTTAGAAGGCTGTGAGAAAATAAATTATTGACAATGGTAAATATTTTGTTGATACAAATATAATTATAGAATTTCTCAAAGGAGACAAAAATATTGTGAATATAATACATTCTGCGGAACAAATTTATATATCTGTTATTGTCATAGGTGAACTTTTGTATGGTGTTTATTGTTCAAAAAACGTTGACACAAATATTTAAATAATTCAGAAATTTATTTCAGGATGTATTTTTCTGGATATAGATGATTCAATTGCAGAAAATTATGCAAAAATAAAATATGAATTAAAACAAAAAGGTAAACTAATTCCTGAGAATGATATATGGATAGCTGCACAGAGTATTCAAAATAATTTGACCATTCTTACCAGAGATGAACATTTCAAGGAAATTGATAATATTAAATTAAAATTTATGAAATAATAGTTGAAGTATTCTATAAGTTTGTTAAACTTTTTCCCATTCTTCAAATACTGCTAAAATATTTTCTTTAGGAACATTCAATCCAAATTCACACTGTGCTATAACTCCACCGCTATCATTATCAAGTGCCTGTCGAACTCTTCTTACTGCCTGCTTTACCTCTACTACTGTAGCAAATGGTAAAATATATTGTCTGTCAATCTCTCCCCAGAATGTTATTTTACCCCTGTATTTAGAGCCAAGATCTTCTATGTCCATACAAAATAACTGAGAATTTATTGCATTGATTCCTATTTCTATTAAATCAGGATAAATAGATGATATATTCCCATCAGAATGAAAAAATACATATTTTCCAGATTTATGTATTGTCTTGCAATAGTCAGTATATAATGGTTTAAAAAAATTTCTCCACATTTCAGGTGAAATCAATAAATTTTTCTGTGAACCCCAATCATCCATAAAACATATTCCATCCACATCTGTTTTACACCACATTTCAATCTCCTTCATGAAAAATTCGTGCAATATATCTCTTAAAAGGTAAATTTCTTTTTCTGCATAGCCTAAATCTATAAACAAATTTTCTGTTCCTCTTAAAAATTGCATTCTTTCAAAAGGTCTAACAGTAGTTGGTGCTAAAACAAATTTATCTGTATTAGCGCAACTTTCATTAACTTTGCTAAAATCAGCATTCTCCAATATTTCATAAGGTGCTTTTAATTTATTTATTTCTGAAATATCTTTAATACGAGGATTTTTAACTTCTCCAATAATTCCGTCTTCTGCAACAAACCATTCACTACCCCATTCATCAAAATATGTTCCTTTTATATTAGGAGTTCCTTTTGCAAGTTTTGCTTTACCATAATTAAAATTTGGACTGATAAAATCTACAGGAAATTTTTTTAAAATTTCATCTAAGTCATTTTTCCTAAACATTGTTATTCCCGGTAATGACCATAAATCACGTGGTACACGGTCTACTTTTTTAAATTCAAGCGTTCTTTTAACTCTTTCTCTGGAATTCATTTTTTAATTTTTTCTTGTGCATTATAGTGTGCCTGGCGCGATTTGAACGCGCGACCTTTTCCTTCGCAGGGAAACGCTCTTTCCAACTGAGCTACAGGCACAAAATAGTCAGGTAGATACCTCCTAAAACCCCCAAAAATTTGTTATTCGTTTCTCGTGATTCGTTATAAAACCATAATTTCATTTACTATTCTGTTTATCTTTTGTTTTGAAAATTAAAAAAATACCTCTCTCTGACCAACAGATATTATTATATTTTAATAAAAAAATAAAATTTTGTAAAGAACAATAGAAAAATATATGGTAAAAAAATAATATTGACAAATATATTAAATTTTTTATATAATAAAATTATCTTTCATACACTACTAAAAAATTACTTTAACACAGATTGAAAGATCCCAAAAAATTCTGTTAGATAACAAAAAAACTTAAGGAAAATATGAGTAAAACAGTATATTCATTAGGAATGGAGTTCAGCACACAATCTGTAAAACTTGTTCTGCTTGATCTCCATAAAAAAGAAGTAGTTTTAACTTCTAAATTTGATTATGATACAACTTTTCCACTGTATAAAACAAATGGTGGAGTTTTACAGTGTTCAGATTCTAAAATTAGGCATACATCACCGTATTTACTTATAGAAGCATTGGACTATGCTTTTCAAAGTTTACTGCACCAAAAAATTAATTTATCTGAAATATATGCAATTAAAGTTGATGCCATGCAACATTGTACAGTATATACCAACAGTTCGTTTAAACAAAAACTGGGTCTATTAAATCACAACAAACAATTATTAGAACAACTTAAATCCACTATTTCAAGACAAACATCTCCTATATGGGAAGATAGGAGTACTATTAAAGAAGTGAAAATTTTAACTGATATATTAAAAAAAGAAGGTGGAATAAATAATCTTACTGGCAACAGAGCTGAATTGAGATTTCCTGCTAGCCAAATAATGAAATGGGCAAAAGAATCACCAAAAGAATATAATGAAACAGAAAATATATTTTTATTAAGTGCTTTTATAACATCACTGTTATCCGGAAAAATATCACCTGTGGATACTGGAGATGGATGGGGAACAAATTTAAATGACCTTAATATAAAAGAACCTAAGTGGAATAAGAAAGTAATAAAAATTTTAAATTTATATTTAAAAAAACTTGGTTTAAAAACTTCATTAGAAGAAAAAATTGGTAAAATTGTTCATTATGATACCAAAATTGGTAAAATTAGTAGTTATTTTGTGAAAAAATATGGAGTTAATAAAGATGCTATCATTCTTGCAGGTACTGGTGATAATCCAGCCACTTTGTTAGGTTGTGGAGGAAATATAGTTATTTCCCTGGGCAGTAGTTATACAGTTAATGGTGTTATGGAAAAAATTGTTCCATCAATAAATGGAGAATATAATATTTTTGGATACACGAAAAATAAAGCAATGTCATTAATGTGTATTACTAATGGAGGTAAGGTTCATGAATATTTTTTAAGAAAATATATTGTTAATGATAGAGAAATAACTAAAACTGATTGGTCAGAATACATAAAAAAAACCGGGAATTATTTATTAGATAAAAAAGAATATCTTATGTTACCATATTTAATGGATGAATCTGTTCCTTTACATAAGAAAGGATTTGTAAGAGAAGGATTTGATGAGAATAATGCTGAAATAAATATACGGTCATTACACATTTCACAGGTATTAGGATTAAAACTTCATTCCTGCCATTTAAGTAATGTTGATAATATATGTATAGTAGGAGGTGGTTCAAAAAACAAGTTTTTAAGACAACTTATAACAGATGTATTTAATGTTAAAACCTATTCTATAAAAAATTCTGATTATGCAGCAGCATTGGGTTGTGCTATCAGTGGAGCAAAATATTTGTTAAATATTACTTATAAGGAAGCAGCAAACAGATTTGTGCAGAAAGATCTCTCTACTTTTTTAAAACCAATAAAAGAAAACGTAATAATTGCAAAAACTTTACTTTCCAGATATAGTAAATTAGAAAAACAATCCTGAACTATAATTTTATTCAAATTCCTATACGTTAAAGTAAGATAAAAAAGATAGATTATTATTTTTTTGAAATAAATTCATTGTCTTTAATGTAAAATCTCCAGAGTTTATTTTTCCATTTACCTGCATAATCAATTCCAATACGTTTTGCAGCAACTATTTGTTTTTCAGAAACTTTTTCACCACGATCTTCAATCCATATTCTTTTACTTTTTGTTATATCCTCACCATTAAATGATTTATCCAGTTTTAACCACCTTGTAAGTTTACCGGGACCATTTGCTATATTTTTCAGTTGATGAAATATTTTTTCTCCTTTATATTTCTCTCCAATATTAGATTTAAATGTGCCTTGAACCGGTTGTAAGGCTCTTATTAAAACACACTCTGGTTTTCCTTCTTTTTCAGTAGTTATGTTCAATTGCCAGTACATTCCATAACAGAGATAAATGTAAATGTGTCCTCCAATCAGGTATTCTGTTTTACATCTTTCAGTAATTCTTCCTCTGTATGCATGACTTGCACGGTCCTGTGGACCAATATATGCTTCTGTTTCTACAATTTTTCCAATAAGTTTATGATTATCAATTTTTCTTACAAGATATTTTCCAAGTAACTCTTTTGCAACAGTTAATGTTTTTCTTATATAAAATTTTCTTGGTAAACTTAAACCCATCTCTTAAGACACAAATTCCCCAACGTGCATATGCACTTGACTCTCGTTCTACTATTTTGTTTATCTTTTGTTTTGAAAATCAAAAAAATACTTCTCGACCATAGGAATTTATTCAAATTCCTATCCGTAAATATAGTTGAGTGAGAATTTACTGTAATTAAGCAGTAATTTCTGTATTTAATATATTGAAAAAAAATTATTTTGTCAAATTTCTTGTGTAAAAGTATTAACTCCAACAGTTTGGAAAAATTTTTTTGAAGAATGAAAATTTGAGATCTGACCCCAAATTTTGTAAAATATTGATATGGAAATAGGAATTATTGGATTACCAAATGTTGGTAAATCAACACTTTTTAATGCTTTAACAAACTCAAATGTTGCTGTTAAGAATTTTCCATTCACTACTATTGAACCAAATGTTGGTGTATGCAGTGTCAGAGATAAACGTTTAGAAAAATTAGCAGAAATTTTTAAACCACAAAAAGTAACACCATCTATAATAAAATTTGTTGATATTGCTGGATTAGTTAAAGATGCACATCAAGGTGCTGGGCTTGGCAATAAATTCTTATCACACATAAGAGAAGTTGATGCATTAATACAGGTTGTAAGAAGTTTTGATGATTCAAATGTAATAAGTGTTTTAAATGAATGTAATCCATTAGAAGAAATAAAAATTATAGAAACAGAACTTTCTTTAAGTGATCTCCAACAGGCAATAAAAACAAAAGAAAAACTTTCTGGTTTAGCACATTCTGGTGATAGAGAAGCAAAAGAAAAAATAAACATTTTGGAAAAAATAATAAATAATTTAAATAATAATATTCCTATTTATGAAATATCTGATATAAACCAAGAACTAATTAAGGAATATAATTTCATTACTTCAAAACCAATACTATATCTATTCAACGTAAATGAAAAAACAACAGAAAATATATTAACTCAGGTAAAACAATACTTACAAAACAAAAAAAACTGTGATTATTATATTTTAAATATACAGATAGAATATGAAATATTACAGATAAAAAACCAACAAGAACAGATTGATTTCAGAAAAGAAATGAACATAAAAAATGATATTTATGGCTTGATAGAAAAATCATATAAATTGGTAAATTTAATATCTTTTTATACAATTGTTGGTGGAAAAGAATTAAGTGCATGGTCTGTTATTGAAGGAACAAATGTCAAAAAGGCAGCAGGCAAAATTCATTCTGATATGGAAAAAGGATTTATCCGTGCAGAGATTTATTCCTATGATGATTTAATTAAGTATGGTAGTGAAAAAATATTGCATGAAAAAGGAATTATAAAAATAGAAGGTAAAGATTATATTGTCAGGGATGGTGATATAATAAAGATTCATTTTCAATAAAAATGTTATATAGAGAAATTCTTTTATAGAAAAGATTTTTAAAATTGAATTGATGATAGAGAAAAATGTTTAAAATTATTGTAGGATGTTATATATTTTTTCAGTAATTCAGGATTATTTATAAATTTTGTAAGTATATTTACTAATTTTAATGGATTCAGAACCTTTTCTTCAATAACAATTCCAGAGCCATTCTTACTTAAATATAAAGCATTATATAATTGATGATTACCTGTTGCATAAGGATATGGAATTAGAATACAGGGTTTTTTTAAAGCAATAAGTTCTGCAATAGTAGTTGCACCTGAACGACATATTACTATATCACTTATACTGTATGCATAACCAATTTCTTCAAGATACCCAAGAACAATATTTTTATAATTTTTTATTTTATATTTTTCCCTGACATATACAAAATCTTTTTCTCCTGTTAAATGTATTATCTGAATTTTATCTTTATATTCCTCAAGTAAATCAAGTGCATGTATAATTATATTATTTATAAAATGTGCTCCTTGACTTCCGCCTAAAATTAATATTGTAAATTTTTCATTCTTGAAATTCAAATTAAAATTTGAATTAAACCAGTTCAATCCATGTTGTTTTGTAATATTTAAAATTTCTTCTCTTACAAAATTTCCTGTAATAAGAGTTTTTTTATAATTAAAGTATTTTCTTGTATATTCAAAACTTAAAGCCACTTTATCTGTTATCTTACCAAGAATATGATTAGCCAAACCAGGAATTATATTTTGTTCATGAATTACTGTTTTAATTTTTAATAATTTAGAAACTAATATAACCGGGAATGATATATAACTACCAAATCCAATACAGCAAACTGGTTTTTCTACAACTAAAATTCTGTATGTTTTTATAAAACTTAATAATAAATTCAATATGAATTCAATTAAAACAAAAGAGATTTTTCTTGGAAAACCAGTTATTAATATTTCATAATAATTTAATTTTAATTTTTTAAGAATATTTATTGCTTTATCATTTTTTTTTACAATAAATATTACCTGAAAATTTTTTTTTAACTTGTCAGTTAAACTTATTGCTGGATATATATGACCACCAGTTCCACCAGCAGCAATAATTATTTTTTTCATCTGATTATAGAAAATTTTGTTTTATGTTTAGAAATATTATCTAATATTCCAACTGACATTAATGTTAAAGCAAGTGAAGAACCACCGTAGGATATAAAAGGTAAGACCAGACCTTTTGTTGGAAGCAAACCAATACAAACAGCTATATTAAAATACGCCTGAACCACTATAGGTAGAATTAAACCAATACTCAATAATTGACCGAACATATCAGGTGCATTTTTTGAAATTTTATATCCAACAAATAAAAGTAAAGAAAAAAGTATTAAAACAGATAAAGTACCTATAAGACCCATTTCTTCTCCTATTATTGAAAAAATAAAATCTGTATATTGTGCCGGTAAAATATTTTTCTTTAGATCACTATGTCCTAATCCTTTACCAAAAATTCCACCAGAACCCAATGATAATATTGATTGAATTAATTGATATCCAACTTCTTCACTGTATTTCCATGGATCAATAAGTGCTAAAATTCTTTTTATTCTGTATGGTTTATCAAATAATAAATAGATAAAACCAGGTAAAATAACAGCAACAATTGTAAGTAAATGAGTAATTTTAACTCCTGCAATAAAAAATATAATAAATGATACAAAAACTATTACAGATGGAGTACCAATATCAGGTTCAAAAGCAATCAATAAACATATTAATCCTACAATGAATAAAGGTATACCAAGACCTTTAAAAAAATATTTTATTTTACTTTTATTTTTATCAAAATAATCTGCTAAAAATATTATTATTGAAATCTTTGCTAATTCAGAAACCTGGAAATTTATACCTCCAAAAGATAACCACCGTTTCGCACCACTAATTGGTTTTGAGAAAATATATATTGCAACCAATAAAATACATGAAATAAAAATCAAAGGTTTACTCCATTTTTTAAGTTTTTTATAATCATATTTAGAAAATATATAGAATAAACAAATTCCTAATAAACTCCACATAAATTGTTTTTTAAAATATTTAAAAGAATCCTCCTGAGTAACACCACTTGAAGAATATACCATAAGTAATCCAAAACATAATAATATAAAACTTATAATTATTAATGTTTTACTGGAATTATTTAAAATTTTCATACTCTATTTTAGTTTTTTCACTAATTCTTTAAATACATTACCGCGGTGTTCAAAATTCTTAAACTGGTCAAAAGAACTACAGCCAGGAGACAGCAAAACAATATCTCCTTTTACAGCAAATTTCTTAGTTTGTTTTACTGCATATTCTATATTGTCGCATTCAATAATTTTTGTAGAACCAAAAAGTTGTGATACTATTTTTTGTGTTGCTTCACCTATTACAAGTAATAACTTTACTTTCTCTTTTATAATTTTTTTTAAACCAGTGTAAGGATAACCTTTATCCCTACCACCCATAATTAATATTATTGGAGAATTAAAACTACTAAGTGCAACAAATGTTGAATCAATATTTGTTGATTTTGAATCATTTATATATGTCACACCATTTATTTTATCTACAAATTCAAGACGATGCTCTACTCCTTTAAATTCTTGTATTGTCTTTTCTATTATCTCCGGTGAAACATTGCAGAGACCTGAAATTGTAATACTGGCAAGTATATTTTCTAAGTTGTGGTTACCTGGAATTTTTATTTTAGGAGATATTGCAAAATTGTATCTGTTAAAATCCATGGTTAATTTTCCATTTTTAATATATGTTCCTTCATTTAATAATGTATTTACACTGAAAGAAATTTTTACGGGTTTTACCACAACACTTCTCAATGAATTAACGAGATATTTACTGTTATAATTATATATGAAAAAATTTTCTTCTGTTTGATTTTCAAATATTTTAAATTTTATTTTTATATATTCCTGCATTGTTTTATGATGTTCTAAATGATCTGGTGAAATATTCAATATACAACTTATATCAGGTTTAAAGGTATATGTATCTTCCAATTGATAACTTGACACTTCTAAAACAACATATGTGTTCTTGTCTATTTTATCCACATATTCACTTAATGGCTCTTTAATATTCCCTGCAACAACAACCTTATATCCCGATTTTTTCAATATCTCACCTGTAAGAGTAGTGGTTGTTGTTTTACCATTAGTTCCTGTAATAGCAATAATTCTGCCTGGTTTAATCAGTCCATATGAAAACTCAAGTTCTGACAATATACTTATATTTTTTTTACTTGCTATCTTTAATATTTCTAAATTATGACTAACACCCGGACTTTTTATTATCAAATCACAGTTTTCAATAATTTTTTCTGTATGCTTGCCAAGTTCATATTTTATATTTAAATTATCTAACTGTTTTATAAATTCATTTTGTGGGTTTATTTCAGATACAAATATATTTGCTTTAAGTTTTTTTAAAAGTTTAACCAGAGAAATTCCTGTTATACCAAGTCCTATTACACTTATATTTTTATTTTCCCACATTTATCTAATTTTTAGTGAACTGAGTGCTAATAAGGCAAGAACAATATTAATTATCCAACATCTTATTGTAATTTTTGATTCTGATAAACCTTTAATTTCAAAATGATGATGTAAGGGAGCCATAAGAAAAATTCTCTTTTTATACCTTTTATATGAATATACCTGTAAAATTACAGAAACTGCTTCTATTACAAATATTCCTCCAATAATTATTAATATCAGTTCATGTTTTATAAAAACTGCTATAATACCTAAAGACCCACCAAGAAAAAGCGAGCCGGAATCACCCATAAATATATCTGCTGGATAACAATTAAACCACAGAAAACCTAAACCAGCACCTAACACAGATGCAAGAAATACAGATAATTCACCTGAACCTCCTACATAAATTATTTTTAAATATTGTGCAACCTTGAAATGTCCAGCAGAATATGAAAGAATAGCATAAGTCAAAGCACATACAATCAAACAACCAATAGCAAGTCCATCAAGTCCATCTGTTAAATTTACTGCATTTGAAGAACCTACTATTATTAAAATTACAAAAAGAATATAAAAAATTCCAAGATCAATATACACATCTTTTAAATAAGGGATATTTATCTTTGTCCTAAAATCATTATGGGAAGGGAAATAATATAAATATATTCCTATTCCTATTGCCAGTAATAACTGCATTAATAATTTTTGGTTGGCAGATATACCTTTTGGATTTTTTTTAATAATTTTCACATAATCATCAAAAAATCCAATTAAACCTAACCAGAGAACACTTATTAAAATAATTATTATAAATCTATTGTTCAATCTTGCCCATAATAAAGTTGATAAAATGATAGATATTAATATTATTAAACCACCCATAGTTGGTGTTCCTGATTTTTTAAGGTGTGTTTTAGGTCCATCAGTTCTTATTATTTGAACAAATTGTTTTTTTCTTAAATATGGAATTAAAATTTTACCAATAATATAAGATAATATTAAAGAACATAATATTGCCATTATACTTCTGAAAGTAATATAACCAAGAATATTTAAAGGTGAAAAATATACTTTTAATGGATAGAAGATGTGATATAACATAATTTTTGAATAATTCTTTCCAGACAAATTTTTCTTGAAGCTTTAAACAAAATTTCTGTGTCTGGTTTTAGTTCATTTTTTAAATCATCTACAAGTTCATCTATATTATTAAAATATTTTGCATTTTTAAGTGTTTCCATAGTATATTTTATGTTTTCACCAAATAAATACACTTTTGTTATTAAAAAATTATTTATAAACTTACCGAGTTCAATATGTTGAACTTTGCTTGAATCACCCAATTCACACATATCACCTAACACTAAAATTTTTCTTTTTTGATTATTTAATTTCATAAAATCTCCAATAGCAGTTATCATTGAATCAGGATTGGCATTATAACTATCATTAAAAATTGTTGTACCTGTTGGAAGAACTATCCTTTCCATTCGCATTTTCGGTAGTTTAAAATTTAATAATGTTTGTTTTATTATCTCTATATCAATTTTAAAATATAAACTAACAGCTATTGCTGCTAAAATATTATAAATATTATATTTTCCTGAAATAAATGATTTTATTTTTGTTTTTATATTATATTTAAGAGATATTAATTCAAACTCAAGTAATTCTTCGCTTATTTGAATATTGTCAGCAAAAATATCTGCATATTTATTTTCTGTTGAAAATGTAATTATTGTTTTATTATTATAGTTTAATCTATTTAAATATTTATTATCTATATTAATTATTCCAACCTGTGCATGGTCAATTAATTTCTTTTTTTCTTCAAATACATTTTCTTCTGTCAATAAAAATTCTAAATGTGTTTTACCTATGTTTGTTATTATTCCTACAGAAGGATTTGTAATCTTAATGAGTTTATCCATTTCTTTTTTAAAAGATATCCCTAACTCAAGAATACAGAATTTATGTTCTGCTTTTAAATTAAATATACTTAAAGGAATACCTATAAGATTGTTATAATTACCCGGATTTGCTAATGTTGGATAAACAGAAGAAAAAATTGAATAAATAATTTCTTTTGTGGTTGTTTTTCCATTTGAACCAGTAATTCCTATAACAGTTGGTGATAATTTTTCTATATAATACTGTGCTAATTTACCAAGTGCTTCCAAAGTATCAAAAGTGAAAATTACAGCAGGCAAATCTGAATAAAATTCACTCAATATAGAAGAACTAAGTTTAGAGACAACTATTCCAGAACATTTTTTTTTAATTGCATCGGAAATAAAATTATGACCATCAAAATTATTTCCTTTCAAAGCAAAAAATAAATCACCTTCTTTTAATGTCCTTGTATCAACTGATACATTACTTATTTGTTGATTTATATCTTTATAAAAAATCAATCTTCCCTCTGTTGCAAGCAATAAATCTTTAAGTGTTATATTATCCATTATTCAAATAATTGTTTATGTACTTCTTCTTTATCATTAAAATATTGATATTCATTACCAATTATCTGATAATTTTCATGTCCTTTACCAGCAATAAGTATAATATCTCCTTTTTTTGCCATTTCAATGGATTGTTTTATTGCCTCTCTTCTATCCTTTATTATTCTATAATTTTCTTTACCTATCCGTTTTATACCAATTTCTATATCAAGTAATATTTTATCAGGTTCTTCTTTTCTTGGATTATCGTTTGTAAGTATAACAAAATCGCTTAAATTAGAAGCAACCTCACCCATGATTGGTCTTTTGGATCTATCCCTTTCACCACCGCAACCAAAAACAGTTATTATTCTTTTAGGGTTTAATTCCTTCAATGTAGTTAATACATTTTTCAAAGCATTATCTGTATGGGCATAATCAATAACTATGTAAAATCCTTTTTTAGAATATATTTTTTCCAATCTTCCAGGTATATTCTTAACATTTTCTATTCCTTTTTTTATTGTCTCTGGTGGAATATTATTTGCATAAGCACAGGCATATGCAGCAAGAATATTATAAACATTATATTGACCTATAAGTTCTGTGGTAATATCTACGGAATTATTTTTACCATTTTTAATTTTAAATATTATTTTATTAATACTGTGCTTTATATCTGTTGCTGTAAATTCAGATTTTTTATTTAATCCATAGGTAAATACCCTTATATTTTTTTTGTCTTTTAAATATTCTATAATTTTACATCCATAGTCATCATCAGAATTAATTATTGCAAATTTCTGAAGTTTTTTATTATATTCTTTTGTTAACATTTCAAACAATTTTAATTTTGCATTAAAATAATTATCAAAGTCATTGTGAAAATCTAAATGGTCTCTTGTCAAATTTGTAAATATACCGGTATCAAATTCACAATCGTCAACTCTTGAAGTAACTAAACCATGCGAAGAAACTTCCATTATAACTTTACTCACTTTTGATTTAACTGATAAATCCAGTAAATGTTGGAGTTGAGAAGCAAATGGAGTTGTATTTATACCCTGTATAATTTTATTCCCGATTCTATAATTAATTGTACCTATAACAGATGTTTTGTATCCAGCCAAATTAAAAATTGATTCTAACAGATAAGTTATTGTTGTTTTTCCATTAGTACCTGTTACACCTATTATATTTAATTTAAGAGAAGGATAATTATAAAATTTAGCCGAAATCTTAGAAAAAATTTTTAATAAATCATCTACTACTATTAAAGGAACATTTTTATCTTGAATTTCAATAAATTCATCACTCAAAACTGCACAGGCACCTTTAGAAATTGCTTCATTAACAAAATATTTACCATCTGTATAACTACCATGTAAACATATAAAAATTTCACCATAATTTATTTTACGAGAATCATAACATAATCCAGTAATATTAGGGTTTACTTCATTATTATATATTTTATAATCAATTCCTTCAAATAATTCTTTTAATAACATAATTTTGTAATCAGTTGTTTATTTTTTTTGTTAATTCTGGGAATATTTAAATAATTTATTGATTTAGTTGCTATACTTTTAAATATAGGACAGGCAACCTGACTTGCCCAGTAATTTTCTTGTGGTTGATTAATAACTACAAGAATTGTTACTACCGGTAATTCAACAGGTAAAAAACCGCAGAATGAAACAGTATATGCTGATTCTGAATATTTTTTTGTTTCAGGGTCAACTTTCTGAGCTGTTCCTGTTTTTCCAGCAACATTGTAACCATTTACTTTTGCAAGAATACCTGTTCCATATTCTACAACTTTACTTAACATAGTTTTTATTTCTTCTGAAGTTTTTTCTGTAATTACCCTACGAATTATCTGTGGTTGAAATGTATAAATAATTTTATTTTTATTGTTTATAATCTGTTTAACTAATACAGGTCTAAATAATAGTCCACCATTTGCTATAGTTGAATATGAATTTATTAACTGGATACCTGTTACAGAAATACCCTGACCAAAAGAGATAATAGGACAAGTTACAAAAGACCATTTCTTAGTATATGGACTTGGAACAATTCCTTGTGCTTCTGCAGGATAGTCAATTTCAGTTAAACTACCAAATCCAAAATTCCTTATCCAGAAATATAGTTTTTCCTTACCTATTTTAGAACCAACTTTTGCAAATCCAATATTTGAAGAATATGCCAATATGCCTTCAAAAGTTAAATAATTATATTTCTCATGGTCATTTATTTCAACATCTTCAAAAATCTTATAACTTCCATTCTCACAGTAGATAATATCATTTTTATTATATATTCCCTCAGATAAAGCAGCACAGGCAGTAACAATTTTAAATGTTGAACCAGGTTCAAAAATTTTATTTATAGCAGGATTTAATAAATCACTGTTTGTAAATTTATAATTATTTGGGTCAAAAGAAGGATAACAACTCAGTGCTAATATTTCACCTGTATTTGGATTCTGTATTATTACAAAACCATCTTTTGCTTTAAATTTTTCTATTGCATTTTTCAATTCATAATATGCAATGCACTGTAAATGTAAATCAATACTCAATTTTAAATTTAAATATGAATCCTGAAATTCGTTAAATAATTTATTATCATAGTTCAATTCTACCCCTGCAAGTCCTTTCCTATCAACACCAACAACACCAATAACATTAGAAATAATTTCACCATATGGATAGTATCTTTTATATTTTTTTTGAAATAAAAGTCCTTTAATATCCATTTTTTTAAGTTCAAGATATTTATTTTTATCAATATAATAATTCAGTGGTAAAAATGATTTTTGAATATTCATTTTCTTAACCAACTGGTCCTTATCAATTTTAATATGTTTACTAATTAATTCTATGAATTCTAATTTGTTTTTAATTAACTTTGTGTTGACTGCTATATCATATATTTCAATATCTGTTGCAAGAATATTCATATTTCTGTCATATATATCACCTCTAATTTTTAAATAATTTGATGAATTATTATATTTGCTGATTGAATAATTTATAAATTTATTATGCTGTAATACCTGAATATGAATTATTCTTAAAAATAAAACAATAGAAATTATGTATAAAAAAATTAAAGACAGATAAATTCTATTTTTATTCATAATATATTTCTATAATTCTATCAGAATCAGGTAAAGATAAATTAAGGTTCTTTGCCATAACATCAAGATTTGTACTTGATATAAATTTATTATATATTGATTCTAATCTAACACAATCTTTTTTAATTATATTTAATTGTTCTTGAAGTGATTGAATTTCATATAACATTCGTTCTGATTGAATCTGTTCAAATAAATAAATAAAAACAATTACAAATATAAGAAATATAAATTTTATTATTTTCATATTTTTTCTGCTACTCTTAATTTTGCACTTTTTGATTTAGGATTATTCCTTATTTCATTTTCATCCGGTATTATTGGTTTTTTAGTAATGATTTTCAAAACAGTATTTTTCTGAAATTCCATAAATTTATGTTTCACTATTCTATCTTCCAAAGAATGAAATGAAATAATTAACAATCTTGCACCCGGTTTGAGTAATTTAACTGAAATATCTATAAATTTTTCAAGATTATCCAATTCATTATTTATGTATATTCTTAATGCCTGAAAGCATTTCCTGATTACAGAAAATGAATGAGAAAATTTTTTTATAATTTTAATAAATTCAAAAGATGTATTTATTGACTTTTTCTGACGTTCTTCAATTATTTTTGAAACTAAACTTCCAGGATTTCTTATTTCTGCATATTCTCTGAAAATCTTTTTTAAATCATTAAAAGAAAAATTATTTAAAATATCTCTTGCTGTCAAAGAATATTCTGTATTCATTCTCATATCAAGAATTACATCATTATTATAACTGAACCCCCTGTTTGAATCTATAATTTGTAAACTGGAAATTCCAAGATCAGCAATTATTCCATCTACATTTTTAATATTATTTTCCTCAAGTATTTTTTCTAAATTAATAAAATTATCATTGTATATTTTAATTTTCCCTTTATATTTTTCTAAATTTTTAATTGCTATCTCTACTGCATATTTATCAAAATCAAGTCCTATTATTAAACCATTAGAAGATAATTTTTCAAGAATAATTTTTGAATGTCCACCAAGACCAATCGTTGCATCCACATATATTCCATCTGGTCTAATATTTAAAAAATATTCAACTTCATCCAATAAAACAGGTATATGGATTGCTTGTGGATCCATTATATCTCAAGGTCATCAGATAATTTTTCTACAACATTCTTTGCATAATCATAGTATTTATCCCAGTTTTGTTTTGACCATATTTCTATCCTGTTGAATACACCAACAATAACAACTTCTTTTTTCATTCCTGCATGTATTTTAAGAGGAGTTGGAATTATTATTCTACCAAATTTGTCTATTTTCACTTCTGTTGTATTACCAAGAAATGCTCTTTTAAATGCCCGTTCCTGATATTTATTTTTCAAATTTAAATTATCAAATTTTGATAGAATCTGATTCCAGTGCTGTGGAGAATACAGATAAATACAATTATCTATTCCGGGTGCAATAAAAAAAACTTTTATGTTTTTTCTGAATTTGGATGGAATAAACAATCTATTTTTAGAATCAAGAATATAATAAAAAATACCTGTAAAAATCACTATTAACCACCTTTATCCACTTATAACCACTTTGTTAATATAATATAAAAAACAATTATATTTGTCAATATATCTTTAATAATTTTTCTTTATTACATCTGAAAATTTAATAAAATTTGATTTTTGAAATTTTTTTTGTATAATTTTTTTATGATTGAATTACCGGTAAAAACACATACTAAAACAGAAATTGTTGATATTACTAAAGAAGTACAGGAAATTGTGGATAAATCAAAAATAAAAAATGGACTGTGCTGTTTATATATTCCACATACAACCGCAGGTATTATTATAAATGAAAATGCAGACCCAACAGTAAAAGAAGATATAATTAATATGCTCAATAAACTTGTTCCTTTTACTGCAAACTACCAACATACAGAAGGAAATGCATTTGCACATATAAAATCCAGTATAGTTGGTAATTCTAAGATTATTTTTATAGAAAATGGTGAAATAAAACTTGGAACATGGCAGGGTATATTTTTTTGTGAGTTTGACGGACCACGTTCTCGTTATGTATGGATAAAAATCATACCAGCATAAACAAAATAGTCAGGTGGATACTACCTGAAAGACCCAAAAATTTGTTGTTCGTTTCTCGTGATTCGTTATAAAACCACAATTTCCTTATTATAAGGACTAAAATTAGCAAGTATAAAAACTATAAAAAAATTACGAAGATGTTTTTAGTAACAACACAGTCATCAAAAACTCGATAATAAAAATTTGTTTCTTATTTGTTATGCTATTTTTCTTTTTATCCATTCTTTAAAAAATACATCAAGAAATAGATAATTATCATTTTCTTTATCAAGAAGCAATTCAATATTCTGTTGGCGTGGTTGGATGTTTAAACTCAACTCTGGTTGTCCTTCAGTGGTGATTGTAATAGTAGGTCTAAGCGATGGGATAAATTCTTTCATAATTCTTATCAATTTTTCAGGTTTTGATTCAATTGCGTTAATTACAGTAATTGTATATAAATTCGCAAAACCTTCTAACGAAGTTACTTTATATAGGTCAATCCTTGCAGTCAACCATCCTTTATTTTTTAAGGAATTAAATAGATTCACAATTAAAGATGACTTCCCGTATCTTCTTGGTGAAATTAGAAATATTCGTTCATTGCTTTCAATATCTTTAACAAATGCTTCTAATTCTTGTTCTCTATCAACAAAACTTTCGCCAACAACTTCTTCTCCATAAACAAATGGGTTCTTCATAATTTCTGCTTCCAGTTATATTATGTATTTCTACATTATGTATTTTAGCATAAAAATACTTTTTTGTAAATATACGCATCAAATCATTATAAAATCTAACCATAAGAGCCAATGTCAAATCATATAAAATCTAACCGAAAAAATCAAGTAGTATGAGACAAAATATATCTTTAGATAAAAATATATATCAATGGAAACAGGTAGGTATAAAACCATTAACCACCAGATTTCATTGCGTTAAAACGCCTGTTATGAACAATTTTTTAAGTGGTAATTGTTTCATTTTGATAATTTTTACTAATTTTCGTGTATAATGTAATCCCGAAGGTGAGATTACATTATGAGATTAAAATTTAGAATGGATTACTTTAAAAAAATCTATCACATCTTAACAAGAGCAATTGATGAATGTTAGAAAGAATTCAGAGTTTATGAAAATAAAGCAAAAAGATATCCTACTTTTTTAGATGTTCACAATAAAATACAGAGTTATGAACTCAGCAGAAATAATTTCTGTTAATTTTTGAACATACCAATTAATTTTTTTGAATTTAAACCAATGTTTTTATCAGTCAAAATCCATGTTTCTATTAAATGAATTGTTTCACCCGGCTTTAAAGTATTTGAAGGACTCATTGCTTCCATTTCAACCATAAAATTCTCCGGACCAACATAAAATGCAAGATTACAACCATAAGGATATTTTGCTCCGGGGATATATGTAATTTTCTTAATAAATGTTGTCTGGTATTCTGGAATATCCATACATATAATACCATAAGGTGCTTCTATCATCCGCTTTGTCTCAATACCTTTTGGTTCAACTATTAACATATCTTCTGTAAAAATAATTTGATTATCATTAAAATGACTCGTATGACCTCCACCCCATTTTTTAAACATAACCAATCTAAAACAATCCCACTGACTATTATCTCCGAGAGGAATTCCATATTTTACTCCCCTGAAATTTGGATCTGTGCAGGTAAGTGACCAAACACCACAACTATATAGCATATCTCCAGTATTAATAATAAAATTATCAATATATACCTTATTGTTATTTTCTATTTTAATTGACAGTCCTTTTTTTATATTAAATACAGGATCTTTTGCACCAATAACTGTAATAAAATTCTTGTTAATTTTTACTTCACATGGAAAATTATCTTCTCTATATGCATCTTCACTTTCATCTGCATCTACACGCCAAACCCAGATTCTATGACCTCCCATTAATTTCCATTCACCCCGAGAACGATTTTCATTATCCCAGAACAGTAAATTTTTACTATCAATCTTTCCAAAAAATGCAATTCTTGGACCGACTTCAGTAAGCACTATAATTTTAAATGTTTTTGTTTTTATCTCTATTGCTTCTTTACCAAAAAATTTAACTTTTTTACAATTCATTTTTAATTCTCCTTTACTAAAATTTAATTTACATTATGTATGATAACTAATAGATATTTTCTTCATTTTTTACTTTTACATTCCGTAATATTTTATCAAGCAATTTATTCACTCCTGCTCTTTTTGCCCAATTTTTTAGTTTGTCATGATTTAATTTATTTATATCTACCACCTTAAGCATATTCTTAACATCTATTATATCAATAGGACTACCTGCTTTTAATTTTAATATAATTAACCCTTCATTATTTATAACTGGAATTTTTTGTCCATTAAAATCTATTGTTATTATATCATGAGAAATTTCATCTTGCCATTTCATTATTAAAACTAAGATATCTACAATACGCTGTTTACTTTCTTTCTCATAACAAATAATACAATAATATGGAAATTTTTTATATTCTGGTTTTTTTAATTTTATTAAAAGATTTTCTTTGACTAAAGATTTTTTTAATTCTTCGTAGAATTTCTGTACATTTTCTGTTGAAACCAAAAAATCCACATCTCTTGTCGCACGAGGAATACCCAAAGAACCAATAGCCAATCCTCCAATAAGTCCATAGGAATCTATATTTCCCTTTGTTTTAAGTTCTAATAAGACTTTTGACACTTTTAACAAAGAATTTTTTAATATATTATTTTCCATAACTTTTTACTCTTCGTCTTGCATCAGCAAGTTTCATACATAAATCTGAAATCATTATTGTCTCTATTAATTTATCTTTAGGATTCATATTCCGATAATATTTTGCAAGTTCATCAATACTTCTTCTAAATTTTGATGTCAGTTTTATTTGCTGTTTCATATCAGGTAAATAATTTAGTCATTAGTAAAATAAATTTTTAAAATCTTTTCTATAAAGAGTATACTAAATAATTGAAGTTTTTGCAAAATTTCAGAACTTTTCTTAATCAATTAAACTTATCTTTTTTAATTTTTAATTTTTTTTGGAGGAAACATCTTTCCATACCGAGAAATACATTGCTTGCTGGAGTATTTTATTTTGCTGGATTTATTGAAAGTTGGGGCAGAGGGACAATAAAGATTGTTGAAAATTGTGTAAAACAAGGTCTTCCTGAACCGGATTTTATTGAAGAATTTGGCACAATGACTGTTATATTTTATAAAGATAAATGGACAGAAGAAAACTTGAGAAAAATGGGATTGAATGAAAGACAAATTAAGGCAGTTTTATATGTGAAAACAAAAGGTAAAATAATAAATAAAGAATATCAGGAAATGTTTAATGTATCAAAACGTACTGTAACTAATGATTTAGAAGAATTAGTACAGAAAAGACTTCTTGAAAAGGTAGGTACACGAGGAAGAGGAACTTTTTATAAGATGAATTGGGCAATAATTGGGCATAAAGATAAAACAACAATGACACATAGTGCCCAATAAATGGGTAAAAAAGGATAATTTCGAATATTGTTATTTGCACCAATCAGAAGCAATAGAGCATCTGTTAAGTAACAATGCAACTTCTGTTGTAGTTACTCATAAACAAGAAGTAGTAAAAAAAAGTTTTAAATTTGAATATATAGAAAAAATTTGATATAAAATATAAAAATGAAACTGGTAATACAAAGAGTAAAACAGGCAAAAGTCAGTTTTGAAAATATTGAAAAAAACATAAACAATGGAATTGTAGTATTTATTGGTATATCAAAAGATGATACAGAAAAAAACATTCAATATCTAACAGATAAGATTTTAAATTTAAGGATATTTCCTGATGAACATGGAAAATTTGATAAGTCAATAATTGATATAAATGGTGAAATACTTGTTATTTCAGAATTTACATTATATGGTAACTGTAAAAAAGGTAGAAGACCCGACTTTATTCAGGCAGCAGATAAATTACTTGCACAAAATTTATATAATAAGTTCATTGAATATTTAAAAAAATCAAATTTAAAAGTAGAAACAGGTGAATTTGGAAAACATATGTTAGTTGAAATTCATAATGATGGACCTGTTACTTTAATAATTGAGTAACCAGAAATTCCTAACAACCAGAAGTACTTTAAGGAATTTTGGTAAATAAATCACAGTTTTTTTAAAAATAAACTAATTATGAAACTGAAAATTGTAATAAGTTATTTGTTTATTATTTATCTGATATGTTCAATAACACAAAATTTATTATGTCAGAATGTTGATTTTGGTGTTGGGTTGAATTTTGTTGGTGAGTCTAATGAAAAAAATACAAAAAAAACAGAAATCTCTGATGACAGTGTTATTAAGAAAATTGCAGAAAAATTCAATATTGAGAATGAAAAATTACAAAAATTTTTCAAACAAGGTTATGGAAGACGTGAACTTATAAAGTTAATCTTAATTTCTAACAAAGCAAATGTAACACTGGATGAAATAATAAAACTGCGTAAGAATAACAAAATTTATAAAATTGCTTTGAAATACAATTTAAACTATAAAGAAATACTGAAAGAATCAGAAAAACTTTTCAAAACAGTTACTAATAAAAATACTCAATAATTATTTTTGTATATTCTTTTTGTTTTTTAAATTTATAAATCTATATTCAACTTCACCTGGTTTTAAATAACCTAATTTCTTAAATACATATTCAGTATAATAAGTGTTTTTCTGAAATAATTCTATTTCTTTTGACAAACAACTCTGTTTATTAACATAATAATAATTTTCTTTTTTTAATGTATTTATTAACATATAACGTTGAATTAAATTTCTAAATCCACGATTTAATGTAAGAAAACATATAACTAAAATTGTTATCACAATTATAGTATATTTATTGTTATTTTTTTTCATTTATTTTTATGTTTATTAAAACTCAAATCTGAATTATTAAACATTTTTAAACCTTGCCTTAGAACCAAGACATTCTTCAATTCGCAATAATTGATTATACTTACAGATTCTATCTGTTCTTGAAACAGAACCTGTTTTAATTTGTCCAGTATTAAGTGCAACTGAAAGATCAGCAATAAATGTATCTTCTGTTTCTCCTGACCTGTGAGAAATAACAGCACGATAATTTGATTTATATGCTAAATTTAATGTTTCAATTGTTTCTGTTAGTGTTCCTATTTGATTCAATTTAATTAAAATAGAATTTGCTATTTTCTGTTTTATTCCTTCTTTAAAAATTTCTTTATTTGTAACGAAAATATCATCTCCAACTAATTGAATTTTTTTACCTAATTTTTCTGTTAATAATTTCCATCCATCCCAGTCCTGTTCTGCCAAACCATCCTCTATAAAAATAACAGGATATTTATTAATTATATTATTGTAAAAATCAACCATTTGCTGTGATGTTTTTATTTTATCTGTTTTTTCACCTTCAAGAACATATTTATTGTCTTTATAAAATTCACTTGCTGCCGGATCAAGCCCAATAAAAACATCTTCTCCTTCTGAATAACCTGCTTTTTTTATTGCTTCTATTATAACTTGTATTGCTTCCTCATTAGAATTTAAATCTGGAGCAAAACCACCTTCATCTCCAACTCCTGTATTGTATTTTTTATTTTTTAATACTGATTTTAAATTGTGAAATACTTCAGAACCAACTCTTAATGCCTCCTTAAAACTTGTTATTTTCTTACCTGCCGGTACTATCATAAATTCCTGCAGGTCAACATTATTATCTGCATGTTTACCACCATTTAAAATATTCATCATTGGTGCAGGTAATAAATAAGAATCAAATTTTAAATTGTATGTTTTACGAATATATTCATACAATGGAATTTTTAGAGAATAACTTGCTGCTCTACAACAGGCAAGAGATACACTCAATATTGCATTTGCTCCAAGATTTGATTTTGTTTTTGTTCCATCAAGTTGAATCATTATTTCATCTATTTTCTGTTGTTCTAAAATATTTTTACCGGTAAGTTTTTCTGCTATAATTTCATTTACATTATTAACTGCTTTTAATACACCTTTACCTAAATATCTCTTTTTATCTCCATCACGTAATTCCAGTGCTTCTCTTTCACCTACTGAGGCACCTGAAGGAACTGCTGCACGGCCCAATGTTTCATCTTCCAAAATAACATCACACTCAACTGTTGGATTACCTCTTGAATCAAGAATTTCTCTTGCTTTGATTTTTTTAATTTTTTTCATTTTTTTTACTCCTTTCATCAAGATTTATACTTCCTGCTGATGGTATAACCAAAATAGTCAGGGGAATACTACCTGAAACCTCCAAAAAATTTGTTGTTCGTTTCTCGTGATTCGTTATAAAACAATAATTTCCTCTACTATTTTGTTTATCCACAACTGGCTCTAACCTTGGATTTAAAATTGCTTTGTAAACTTTGTGTGTTAGCCTAAAAGTTATAAAATTACCTGTCAGAATTAACAAATTGCCACTCGTTGATATAATGATTCAGCAATAGGTTTA